>Ga0310695_10008709_pt1 | contig 15536 bp, 15 predicted proteins | sample RumenRJG_04DNA_FD_203882 | JGI IMG/M metagenome (GOLD analysis project Ga0310695, IMG submission 203882) | Bovine rumen microbial communities from Lethbridge, Alberta, Canada - RJG_04 (v2) (version 2) | ecosystem: Host-associated > Mammals > Digestive system > Stomach > Rumen | place: Canada...
GCCATTGTTGGTTTGATGTCAACTGATACATCTTGCCACTCGTCATTGAAGTTGATGGCGAAGTTGGCACCGCCACCCCAGTCGCCTAAGCGGCCATCCAGCTTGCCAGTCTTGCTACCTTTCACGGTAAATGTCATCTGGTAGGTCTTGCCTGTTTCCAGATTGATGTTGCTCATTGGCACAAACTGCACCTCCCACGACTTCGACTTTGTGGTGACAACTTTCAGACCATCGGTCGAACTGAATGATATGGTATATCCGTTCTCTGATTCGTCGGCTTTCCAGCCTACGGTCTTGTCCTTAGTAAAGTCCTTGCTGGAAACCACTGTATAGGTTTCTTCGCCATTTGGGTCTGGCTTGTCGGCTATCAGTTTCAACAGCCATCCCATGGGCTGCTGCGAGTGCCATGCCAGGGTGTGACCGTATACGTTCAGACCGGCATCGGTAGCGGCCTTCACATAGTTTTTTACGGTGGTGAAGTTCATTTTGCCATTGCCGTCTACACAACTGGCCATCTTCATGGCGTTTCCGGCTACGGTCTCGGTGAAGTTCTTGTTTATCAGGTTCTTAAACACCGACTTGTTCAGATAGTCGTTTACGGTAGTACCTGCACCCAACTTGAAGTTGGGGTACTTCTCGTAGTTGATATAATCCTTCAGAGCCTTGTACTCATCCAGGTAACGATAGTTGTCGTCGTTAGGTTTACCCTGTTCAAATTTCTCCTGTGCCATCGCCGGAGCCATCAAGCTGGCGGCAAGCACGCACATTAATAGTTTCTTCATTTGCTGAATATTGATAATATTTATACTTTAGTTCGAATTCGGCTGCAAAGGTATATATAATTTTTGAGATAACGGCCAAGAAGACGAAAAAAAGGTGGTGGGTGTTAGTTTTTTAACTGTAACACTGTAACACTGTCGCGCTTAGCCTCGATGATGGTGGGGCGATGGGTGATGAATAGCATGGTGGTGCTGGGGTAGTGGTCGAATAGTCGGCGATATAGCTCCTGCTCGGTTGGCTCGTCGAGCGAGCTGCTTATCTCGTCGAGCAGCATTATGTCGCCGCCACGCAGCAGTCCGCGGGCTATGGCTATGCGCTGTGCCTGACCCTCGCTCAGTCCGCTGCCGCGCTCACCCAGTTCGGTGTCCAGCCCCTCGGGCAGTTCCATCACAAAGTCGGCACAGGCCGTGTGCAGCGCCTCGCGCAACTCATCGTCGGTGGCGGTGGGCTTGGCCAACTGCAGGTTGTAGCGTATGGTGCCGCTCATCAGCGTGTTGCCCTGTGGCACAAAGCACAGCGAGCCGCTCACCTTAAGCTGTCCCTCGGTGGGCTGGATAAAGCCCAGTATCAGGCGGAACAGCGTGGTCTTGCCTATGCCCGTCTCGCCCATGATGGCAGTCTTAGAGCCCGGTGCAAAGTGATGGGTGAAGTGGGAGAGTATCTCGCGGTCGCCCTTGGCGTAGTTGAAGCTTACGTCGCTGAAATCTACCGATGCCGGCAGCCCGTCGGCATTCTGTTGCATCTGATGTTCGCCCTGATTCGCGGCTTCGCCCTCCAGCTCGTTCAGGCGGTCTATGCTGGCGGTAGCGTGTATTATGGTGGGCATTTGGTTTAGCAGTTGCAGTATGGGGTGCTGAATCATGCCCACGAGTTGCAGAAACGATGTCATCACACCGAATGTGATGGTGCCGTTGCGCAGACTGATGCCGCCCCAAACGAATGCCAGCAGATAGCCTAGGCCGAAGGCGCAGCCCATGATGAGTCGGGTGATGACGGTGAAGCGCGTGCGGCGCACCACGTTGCCCTGCAGTCGCTGCTGCATGGCGTCCAGACGGTCGGTCACCCACTGCTCCGATCCCAGCGAGCGTAGCACGGCATTGTGCTCCATACCTTCCTGCACCTGCATCTGTATGCGGCTCTCGTCCTGTCGTATGTCCAGAGTCATCTGGCGCAGTCGGCGGGCTATCAGCTTGCCAAAGATGATGGCCAGCGGGGTTAGCAACAGCAGAGCCCATGCCAGTCGCGCGTCGAACCATCGCATCAGCAAGAAAGCACCGCACAGCTGTATCATCGTGATGGCCATCTGCGGTATGGTGTCGGTGCAGATGGTGCTTACCTGCTCTATGTCCTTGGCCAGTCGCGATGTAACGTCGCCCGAGTGCAGCTCCTGCTCGTCGAACAGTTGGCGGCGGAACAAGCTGCTGAATATTCGCAGTCGCAGCCAGTTGGTTTGTCGCACTTCGGCGGTGGTGGTAAGCCAGTAGCCTAGCTGTCGCAGCAGCACTCCGCCCACCACGGTAATCACCAGCAGGCATATCATGTGGATAACATCCTGAGCGGTACCCGTGCGTATGGTCTCGTCGATGAACCGGCGGCTTAGCCACACCATCATCAGTCCGAGCATCACCTGCCCGATACCTGCCACGATGCGCACAGCCGTGTTCCATCGTATGCCTTGCGAGTTGCGCCAGAACCAACCGATATACTTCATCGTTCTCCTACGGATTATACTGTTTCGATTACGCCTACAGAGTTCCACTCGTCGATGATGGCAGCCACGTCGCGGCGTGCCTCGTCTTGTGTCACGTCGTATTCCTCGCACAGCTTGTCGGCCAGCGTCTCTACGGTGAATTCGCCCATGGCCACAGCCTGTTGCCACAGCCATGCAGCAGTCTCGTTGAGAGCCAGCATCTTACCAAAGTTGATAGCATTCAGGCCTTCGCCCACTATCACATTCTCGCCGCACACCTGGCGCAGCACAAATCCTTCTTTTATCTTCATTTTTTAATGTTTAATGTTTAATGTTTAATCTCCTATATATTGCCAATAGATATCGGCGCACGGGGCGCAGATGCCACCACATGCGGGCAGCGCGCTGGCGCCATGGGGTGTATAGCGGGTGCGGACGTCCGTCGGCATCCACCACATGCGTGGCGCGGGCCTTGATGTCGGCCAGTGTGCACTGCTCTGTGCCGGCCACGTTGCCGTCGCCCATCAGCGTCACTCGGTCGCCTTCGATGCTGATTATGCGGTGCACCACATATCGGCCGGGCGATACCCACGCCAGCACCACGTCGCCCACAGCCGTCTGTTCGGGGCGCTGCAGTATCACGCTCTCGCGCCCACCTATTATAAATGGCAGCATGCTGGTGCCGTTTACGGGCAGCGTCACGCTTATGCCCTCGCTTGCCAGTCGGGTGGCCTCTTCTATGATGTAATTGTCGGTCATAGTGTCGTTGTAGTGGTTTTGTGGCACAGTGTGGCAGCCTCTTCGTCGGGCAGACAGGCCAGATGCCAGATGGGTACTTGCTGTGCCAGATCGTTTTCCGACTGGTGCAGTCCGTCGGCTATGCGGGCGTCCCAGCGCATGCCGCTTATGCTCGACATCAGTGCGGCGTAGGCTTCGATTCCGCCCAGTCGGTCTATCCGGTTGTAAGGAGCCTGCGATAGCACCACTATTCCGCCCAGCGGATAGCTCACGTTGCGGTAGCATGGCGTCTTGCCGCTCCATGGCGAGCCGTAGACTATGCCCTGGCGCACCACCGGGTTGTCGTCGTTCACCAGCTCGGTGCCGCTGATGTGTTTCAGCCACAGGCGTGCGTGAGTGCTCTTGCCCGTGCCGCTGGGGCCCAGAAACATATATCCGCGACCCTGACAGCTCACCACCGCCGCATGAAACAGCACCGTCTGCTTGTCGGCCGTGGCCAGTGCGTATAGCACCATCAGTGCGTTGTCAAGTGCAAACTTAGTCAGTCGGCGGTTGTCGGAGGGGATTATCAGCTGGGCGTCGCGATAGTCGGCATCGCTTACTAGCCATCCAGCCGTACTGTCGGCCAGCATAAATCCGAACACGCGCTCGTCATTGTCGGTCCGTCCGCATATTATCGTCTGTCCCTCGTCCTCCTGTCGCATCTCCTCCTGATACGTGGGAGCCTGGCCGCTGGCGATGTGTAGCGTGGTGATGGTTTCGCCCGCCTCGCAGCCGAATGGCGCATAGTTGTCCATCAGCGCCAGCACCTCGCTCTCGCCCTCCACGCAGAACCTATGTCCCGCCACCGTGTAGTATGCCTCATGTGTCATAATGGCCACAAAAGTACAAAACTTCCCCGATACTCACAAGTTTATATCACAAAAAATGCATTAATGCTTGTAAGATATGATTGAAATATATAATAAGAGAGGTGAAACTATCGTGTTTCACCTCTCTCTCTGTCAATGATGGGGTGGGGCTAGAATGGTCCGCAACCCATGCAACTGGTGGTGCCGATGGCCGTAAGGAAGGCTGTGAGTGCGGCTACTATCACCTTCACCGCAATCTCTGCTATACTTTTCTTATTCATACGCTACCTCCCTTCCTTTTTTAGTTCTGGTCCATTTCGCCGTCGTCGGTTCTGGTGCTGCCACCACCACCTTGGTTGCCACCGTTTCCGCTCTGGCTCTGATTACCGCCACCGTTAGAGCCGCCGTTCTCGTTCTCAGGGTCCTCGATGTCGCCGCTGTCGCTCGACGTTACTCGCTTAACCTCCTTGCCATCGCGGTCGTAGCAGGTAATCTGCACGGCAGTCTTCGACAGCTCCTCCTTCAGGTCTGAGTCGGGGGTGAAGATGATGCGGCGACTTGAAATCAGTCCGGCCTTCACCTTGTTTACATCGTCAACGCTCTTGGCGCGCAGGCCGAATCGCATGGTGCCTAGTCCGGGCAGCGCTACCGAGTGGCCCTCGGTGGCCCAAGCCTTGATTACCTCGCCGGCTGCATCCCAGCAGGCCTGCATCACACCGCGACTAACGCCTGAACGCAGAGCGGCTTCCTTAATTACTTTGTCCTGAGTCAGGGCGGTGTAGAGCTCGGGCAGCATCACGTAGCGGTACTTGCCGGCATAGGTTCCAATCTTAATCAACTGTTCGGTTGCTTTAACTTTAAGTGCCATAAATACTTTTTTTACGGGTTTAACATCAAATTTTTTACTGCCTAACTAGGGAGATTTTTTTCTCTAACTAGCGCGCTGTTTTTTCTCCTTTGTTTCGACATTGCAAAGGTACTACATCGGCGGAGCCCGTTGACGGTTTTTGATGGACATCGGCGATACTTTATTTAAATTATTGCATTTCATCTGGCAAATCTATACAGTAGTCTTCCACAACATACTTGACGGCCTTTGGTGGTAGCATTTTTGCCAGTGGCGAAACGCCCATCTGGCTGAGCACGTCTCTGCGTGTGTTGAGGTATCGACGAAACGTGCTGCCGCTTACGCCTGCCAGTCGTGCCAGTTCCGATTTATACATTGCTTTCATATCGTGTAGTTTTCTTTAAATAGTAATCACTAAAGTCTTTGCAGTCGGGGGGCAACTGGTGGTGTACCAGCGATGGCAATACCTGCTGAAGCTGCATAAACAGACGTTCGCCAGGTTCATCGCGGTCGGGATACATGTGGAAGGATATCGTAGATGATAGCTGAGATAGCAGTTCTTTATCCTTACGTGTGAGCAGGGTGGCCGATGGGATGGCGATGGCCTTGTGGCCGGCCGAGAGCATGGCCCAACAGTCGGAGCAGCCTTCGGTGATAAAGAGTGGCTCGCCGGGCTTAAGCAGGCGGAGCACGGGCAGATTGTAGATGCCGCACTCGGAGCCTTGGGGGAATCGAAAGCGGGGTAGGGCGCCCTTCACCAGATTGCGATTCTGAACGCCTACTAGCTGGCCCTCCATATTATAATAAGGTATTTGCAGCCAAGGCACGCCCTTGCGGTCAGTCCACGACGTGAGTCGGCACCAGCGCACCACGCGCTCATCAAGCCTGCGCTCGCTGAACAGAAACTTTCGGGCAGCTTCGTTAAGCCACGGGTGGTCAAAGTATGGCTCGTAACGACTGGCGTCGAACGCCTTTGGCTCATCGTCTTTTTTGGAGGGTTGCCACTCGTCGAGTATAATGCTGTGCTCGTCGGCCAGCCATCGGCATGCCTCGCGGAAGTCTACATGCAGATGGCGCATCACCAGATCGATGGTGCCGCCCTTTGCTTCGCACACAAAGCAGCGGAACATGTTCTTGCTCGTGCTGTACGACAGACTGGGGTGGCTGTCGGCATGAAACGGACAGAGACTCTTGTGGCGCTTTACGCGGAGCCCAAGTCGCTCGGCGATCCCCTCAATGGGCAGGTCGCGGAGCTTTTGTAGTTGTATCTTATCCATAGTCATTACTTCTTGCTATTAAGATACAATTCGGTCTTGGTGTAAAGGCCCGTCAGTTCGCAATAGGTGATGAACTTGCGGTGCAGCCACTTGCGCAGTTGATTGCTGGTGCCCTCCTTTGGCTTATCTATGCTCACACGAAGTGCCTCCAACTGGGCCTCGTTAAACGTGTTGGGCAGGTCGTCGAGCATGTTCTTTGGGCCGCGACGCTGACTGTCGCTAGCTCCCTCTTCGCCCTTGCTCAGCATGTCGGCAAATATCTGCATCTTGCTCCACAGGTCGTGATAAACCAGCCATTCCACAAGGTCACTCATCGCCTTGGTCCACGTCTGATTGTTCAGAATCCAGAGCACACAGCCAGCCTTCCATGCCGATACCAGACTGCGGTGCGAAATCTCGAACAGTACGTCATCGTCCGTCAAGTCGGCCAGCGTGGCCATGTCCTGCGCCAGTCGGTCTATCAGCTTGTTGAGCGGACGAATGATGTAGCGGCCCTTGCTGATGCCTAGGCGCTCGATATACTCATTTAGCTGCTGGTAGAACTCGTCGGGGTAGCTACCCTGTCGGGGAATGCGACCACTGCGCGCGCCACGCGGTTTGAATGAAAAGACCATGCGGCCGAAGGTGCCGTTGAACAACTCGTACTTGTAGAATCGGCGTGTGGCACCTGGAGTGCTTGAGAAGGTTAGGTTGGCGCGCAGTAGCGGGTTGCCCGATACGCCATCGGCTGTGGCACGCAGGGCACCTGCACGGGCTCGGTCGTAAACGTTTCGCAGCAGTTGCGATAGTTTTTTATGATTGCCGCATAGCTGGTCGGCCATCTCTACCTCGGGCATGTTGAAGTACTGTGTGCGGCCGCCCTGCGCCTCGAGTGCCATCGCGTTCTGGATGAATGCCGGGTTGGTGGTGTCGGTAGGTGGAAACCAGAACGATACTTCGGGGCGAGCAGGCTTATCCTTGTTGGCGCCCTTGGCGTTTTTCTGTTTCGACCACTCTACCAGTCGGTTCATCTCGGCTTGGTCGTGCTCCGTGAAGTCGCGACAAATGGCTTGTATCAGATTAGGAAATTGCCCTTTGTTATCGCCACTATTGGCCACTAGATTGGCCATCATGCCCGTTGGCTCCTTCCAACTGTTGTCGGGGTACTGAAACTCGGTTCCGCTGATATGTGCGCCAAGTACGGGGAAAAACATCGGAACCAGTGGTTCGTGCATGTCTTTTGATGCCTGCGAGAGCAGGAGTTTGATACATTCTGTGCCTCGGCCTAGTGTTGGCATCGCAGGCGCAGAGTTTGATGAAATGTCGTATCTCATTGATTATCTGCTATTTAGATGAATTAATAATTTTGTTAAAAATGGCACGGTGTTCCAGTTCCAGTTGTTCCAATTAGTATTTTGGTAGCCCCATTCGCCTTTATTATACTCTATAACTATCTATATATCAATTAGTTATGAATAGTATAGGGGCGATTTGTTCCTCAATAATAAACTGGAACAATTGGAACTGTCACACTTTGGGCCGTTTAGACTGCTTGGGTTAGCACTCCTTTACAAGGCCCTTTAGCCCCTCGCAAAGCTCCATGTACACTTCGTATACATATTGTGCCAAGGTGAAGTCTTCGTCAATATGCATTGGCTTGAAGTTAGGGCGCAGCGTGCCATCATCACGTCGGGTGATAGAGATGTGTCGGCCGTCGAACACCTTAGGATTGTGCTTAACGGGAGGCTTTGGAGGCAACTCGATGAATGTGAAGTGAGGGTCACGACAACGGAACTCATCGACGTCGGCTTCCGAGTCGTATCGCAGCACGCCATGATAATCCTTGTTAGGTTTCATGCGCTTGCTGCTGTGCAGAATCGTCTTCAGATCGCAGCCAAGTTCAGTGTTGGTATGCCATCCACGGTCTGGCGCTTTGCCTTTCTTCAGCGAAGCTATGTACCGTCGATAACCGGCGGCAAGAGGTGAGGAACTACGAAGCACATCTAATATAGTGCTTTCGAGAAGGCAAGGTTCGTTAGATTTCAGTGAACAAGCCTCTTTCTTAAAATGAAAATCTTTTGCCATAGTGCATAAAAGATTTATGGCGGTAAGACCATCTGCTTCGCCACAACGACAGACAGCCAAGAACTGAGATATTCAATTCTCGGCTGCAAAGGAAGCATGGGATTTAAAGGGAGTCAAGATGGGTTTCTTCCAACACAAAATCCCATTCATGGATTATAAGAATCCCATTTGACAGATAATCCTAACCATCTGATACTCAAACAAAAAAGGTGGAGATTGGAAATGAAAAATAATCCAATCTCCACTGAATTTTTTTAAATGGGATTCCTAAAATCCCATTATCCCATTCATTTTTTCTTTTTTTGTTTGCTATAAATGTTATAGCCTTTAGGTATGTCAGAAAAGTGGTTTTTAATCGATGCTTTGTTGTCTTGCATCTGTGCGAAAGTTTCACCAAGAAATTCCAGCCATTTTTCGCGACCAACGCTTTTGCCCTCATTCTTGTAAACCAAATAGAATGTATAGCGCAGATGGGCTACAGGCATGTTAGTATGAAGCTTTGTCTCTTGTTTCTTCACAACATCGTTTTCTATGAGGAATTCTGCCGCCTCTATCATAGTGTTGAAGTTCGAAGATGTCATTATCAGAGTTTCACTATCTGGTAGATACCCCTTCATAAACTCAAGTCGTTTCAGTACTCCAACTTTAGCTTTTATCCTTTCTTGGGGCGTGTATATAGGATTTATCGGGTCGGCGTAGCTTTTTGGACTTACCAACTTGTTGCTGATGTATTTGCCTGTGCTGATATACTTTTGTATATATGACAAAAAGTTGTCCTCGATATGGTTTATGAAAGGCAGACAGATTGTTGGGAGGTTTGATTGCATACTGATTTGTGCTGAAAGAAGGTCTGTATATTTTATCATCTCCATATCACCGCTTGCCAACATGCATGAAATGATAGAATAGAGAATGCACGATGTTGCCGTTTTAAGTTCATTCTCTTCAAACTCACGTGAAGCTTCTTTGGCATCATCTCTCAATTCGCAGAAGATGTCGTGCCACATACGAAATGTTACCTCGGCTATACTATCACGGTTCTTTAGAATATGATCAAAGCCAATGAAGCAGTTGACCCAAATTTCCTCTGGCGAGAACCTGAGAGTTTTCATTTGTGTCTCTTGTTCCTTGTAAGCCGCATTGATAGTGCGGTAAACGGGGTTAGTCTTGAAAACGTCCTTGATATTTCGTTTACTTTCCGTCGTCAACAATCTTTTCACGATCATAGTCTGCTATTGTTATTCTTATTTCGTCAAGTTTAACTATTAATTCAAAGGTATTTCCTTCGCCCATGTTTATGAGTTGGCCTGTCTGAAAGTCTCTTATCAGTTTATCGTCAATAGAGGCAAATGCGTCGGCCACATCTTTGAAATTCACCATAGGCGAATTGTAAAAATAGTACGATAGCTTATAACTGTTTTGTGCACTTAAGGCAATAATCTGTGCCCAGTCCTCAATCTTATCGTCATTAACATCTAAAGGATTGCTCTTTGAACCTGTTAGTGTAAGTTTTCCTTTTAAGGCATTGCTAGCCTGAGTAAATATCATTAGACCATTTAAATGGTCTTTCATTTGCTGTGTGGCATCAATACCCTTAACTCTGTCAGGATTTGGGAATTCCCATACTACTTTTTTCACAGAATCCTTCTGCTTTATAATTCTCTCACGTATGATATCCTTGAAATTACTTGCTTGCCATTTCCTTTTGATGACCATCTTTAGGGCATATTCGGACAAATGAGCCTCAAATGCTCGTTTGAGATACTTAACCACCTTGTCGGTATCAGGGCCAAAGGCACTATTTTTCTCTATAGCTATTTGGCACACTTCGGGCCTATTGTCAACAATAATGTAGCTACCTGGGTGCTCTTCATGGGGAATTTTATCATGACCTTCAATCAGAGCTTTCTCCTTTATGTTGCACAACTCCCATGCGAATACGCCTTCTCTTCCAATGAAGTGGCGATTCGTCAACGGCATGTCTTCTTTTCTTTTTTTACCAATAATGGTTAATCCATCCTTCAGCAGATTGCCGATGATTTCGTTTGCCATATCAATGGCTTTCTTCTCTGTTTTCTTATAAAAAAGGCTTCTGTTGCCTTCTTGTATTTCGTATGAGTATATAGCGTATATAGCCATGAATAGTTATTATTATAATTACTAATTCTGATTATTGTTTTAAAATCGAGGTGCAAAGGTAGCAAAAATACACTAAAAATCAGCAAGAACCACTGACAAAATTGAAAAATAGTTGCATATTTACATATATGCCCCAAACTTTTTTCATTTGGTGCTAAAAAGTTTCTAAAAAACGGTTCAAAGTGGGGGATAACATGGTTTCGGTTTGACAGGGCCAGATTGTGATTATGATTGATAGATCCGTTCTATAATCAATTAGGTAAGTTGTAAGTGTAAAAGGGTAACCAATAATTGATATTTGAATTTGATATTTAAAAAAAAAGACTATTTTCTTGGAAGTTATGTGAAAAGTGTGTATATTTGCAAACGGATTCTAAATAGAATGTATATGTCTACACAAGAGATGAAACAAATAATAGCCGACTATTTCAAGACGCAACCCGTTCTGAAAGCATGGCTTTTTGGTTCCTACTCACGTGGTGAACAAAGTGAAGGTTCTGATGTTGACATTCTAATTTTGGTTGACAGATCGCAACCTGTAGGTTTGTTTAAACTGAGTGGCATGCACCTTGATTTGCAAGATCTGCTTGGTTTGCCTGTCGACCTTGTTACTGTTAAGGGATTGATGGACTTTGCCAGAGATAGCGTAGAGCGTGATAAAATATTGATTTATGAGAGAGCAGCGTAAAGACAAACTTCGTATTGAACATATAATAGAGGCCATTGAACGACTTGAAACACATGCCGGCAATCTTTCGCGTGATGAACTCGAAGCCGATGTGATGCGTTATTATGGTATCGTGAAGAATATTGAGATTATTGGAGAAGCAGCCAATATGCTCTCTTCAAATTTCAAAGATGCTCATTCAGAAGTACCCTGGCGTGTTATAGCAGGGATGCGTAATTTTCTGGTTCATGAGTATTTCCGTGTAGACAACGACACCGTATGGGATGTAATTCATAGCGATATTGTAGAATTAAAAAAGCATGTAACTGGCTACCTATCGGATGTAGACTGGGATGCATGGGAGAAATAAATGCATTGTATAACTCTAATAATTATTATGCCTATGCCCTGAAGTAGTTAATTGACAGACATATTGTGAAGCGTCCGCTTTGATTCTTGTCATTCGAAATTCGCCAAATTTCAAATAGATCAATCAAGAACAATAGTAGATGGTTCGCGCCGTATGGCGTGAGCACTTACTCGTTTAGGATTGATAGGTGTTTGGCGATACCTCGAATGACGTAAGCGAAGTAATTTGCTCACGTTTTTTTTTTGTATTCTTTCAATCAATAGTAATAATTCTAAAACAAAACAATTATGAAGAAATTTAATTTAATTGGTCTGCCATTGATGACAGTCGTATGTATTAGTCTTTTTTCCTGTAGTAGCAGTTCTGAAGACGATGGTATTGACACAACTCCTATCACTCTATATGCTGGTAGTGACAAAGTTATAGAAGGAGCAGATACCATAAGTTCCTTGAATAGATTTGTTGCATATGGCAGCAAGAACAAAGTACACGGTTGGCATGTAGGTGAAACAACAGTTACAGTAAATGGAAAGAAGAATATCCAAGTAACAATTGCCCCCAAGAACAATCTCTATGCAGATCCTATTTGCGAATGGGGGTGCTCTATGGATAAAGTCAAGAGTAATCAAAAACAAGGTACATTAAATCCAAAATCAACAGACGAAATATTAGCATATAATGATGCTGGCGGAGCTTCATTGTTGGCGTATGGCTTTAAAAATGGTGCATTATCTTCTGTTATGGCAATTGTTAGTTCAAACCATACATCTGTTCTTGCAGATTATCTCTCAGAAAGATACTTGATACTTCCCTATTATAAAGGAAAAGATACGTATTTTGCTGGAATAGATGGTTTAGATGAAAATCATGCGAAAACAATGGTACTGATGGAGTTGTATGATGTGAACGACTGGTATGTTTATTATGCACCATATACGAAAAATTCAACGCGTTCAATCGAGAATGATAAAGAAAAGAAAGAATGCATTGAAATATTACGTTCGTTCTTGATGAATTAATTTATTCGAGATCGCTGGCCTTAATGGCGAGATAATCGAAGGAAGGATATGAAGAATACTATCTAAAAATTATCCCTCGCCAAGTGGCGGGGGATAACTATTAAAGGTATGTGGGGGCGGGGGGATTTTATTAGATTAATAATTTTATTTTACCACCTTCTTTCCATCGATTATGTATATACCCTTAGGTAGGGCAGATGGGTCGGTGCCGCGGGGGCGGCCCTGCAGGTCGTAGATGGTACTGGCGCGTTGTGATGGCACTATCTGTACGTGACTTATGCCGCTGGAGCCTAACTGGAGCGATTGTTCGGCAGTCCACATCGAATAGTGATTTTCTGCATCCTTGGCACGCACTCGATAAGTGTATTGTGCCTCGGGGTTAGGGCAATCTACGGTGATGCTGTTGGTATCGGTGTCGAGAATAGTGGTTTTGACCACTTCTTTACCTTTATTTGGCACACCATTATACAACTCATCTGCAGTCCAGATGCCATCATAGATAGTTAGATGCTTGAGATATAACTGTCTAAAGGGCTCTAGTCCAAATGCGAAGTAGTCGAAGTTGACAGAGGGGGAATATAAATAGTACTTTCCCGATCCGGTTACCTCGAAACCACCAATGTCTTCTGTCTTTCCATTGTCTCCTTCATTATAATAGCGAAAATATGTAGTGCACATAAACTTAGTTTTGCCATCAGGTATCTCCACGTCAAGTTCAACAGTTATATCCTTTGATAACGGTACATCATAGTAAGCCGTAAATACATAACCAATTAAACTGGAGGTGCCGATTAGTAGCTTGTGGGGCGATGTAAACAGATTGACGCCAGACCAGTAATCAAGATCATAATCTTTCAGATTACGAGAGATATCAGCAGTTCCGACAGTATCTGTTTGTGTCTTTGCAAGGTCAAAATCCATATTGACGGCGTCTGAAGGACTATCGGCGTACTTTTCGTGTATCTTCTCGTTCAACTCAAGTTGATAGCCTATGGCATCATTTACAGTTGCCCATGTGATGTTGAAAGATGGCTGGCCTGCCACCTGGGTAGCCTCGGCCGATTCTGGAATATCAAGTGCAGGACGCATAGCTACAAACGAAATCAATCCATCCTCGCTCTCAGTGATATTGTCGATAGGCTTGTTCATATAGTAACTGCCATCGGCGTTAGCGTTGTAGAGAGTGGAGGCAGGTGTGCTATAGTTGGCAAGGGCGGTGTTTCCTGATGAACCAGGGAACATGTCGCCCCATAGTGAATTATAGCTGGAATTTCTATATTCGTTATCAGCGGCGATAACAGTCATGCGTTGATGGTCGGGATCATTGTTTATTGTGTTATAAACCCACGCTTCTCTATCAAAATCCACGTGCACCACCAGAAGTCCGTGGCCCGGCAAACTTGCGTCGAAACCGATGTTCTGGCGATTCTCCAGCAGATAATACTCATTCTTGTTGCCCTCGTTGTATAGCACATAGCACTCGGGGCTCTCGGCCAGTGGCTTCATGCCCGCTATCTGCGTCATGTCGCCCTTGAGCTCTGTGGGCTCCAACCATCCGCAGAACCAGCGCTCGTAAGATGTATATCCCGCAGGTGTATGGGTGTTGTTATTATAGGCGCCGCTGTCCATCACATCCCAATTAGCCATACCATAGTTACCCATGTAGCTGGTATCGTACATATCAGGAAGTCCCAGGCAATGACTGAACTCATGGCAGGCTGTGCCGATACCATCCATATCGCCGATGCTATGGATGCCGTCGCCCATCAATTCGGATGAACATCCATATACACCAATGCTTTTGCCGTTGTATACGATGTTTTCGCCTATATATTTAAGCGAGTACTCATGGGGCCAAATGGTTTCTGAAGGAGCGCCCTGGGATTCAGCATAGCCAGCAAAGATGATAAACACCTGGTCTACCTCGCCATCCTCATCCCAGTCGTAGTTAGTGAAGTCAACGTCGGCCGACGCACTTATGACAGCCTCCTTCACCAGCTCTTCGGGATGAGCATCTAGTCCATTCTCATCATTGGTGCCATAATAGGCCATAGGTTTCTTAGAGGTATAGGGCCCCACAACGTCGAAGTCGATTTCCAGCTTACCGTAGCTCTGCGCGAGGAAATAATCCTTTACCGAACCCGTCATGCCGTTGTCGTGATAGCCCGGCTCATTGAAGAAACGGTTGTAAGCCTGCTGTGGCTCGGGGGTAACAAACTCCAGGTCATTAAACTGCATCAGGATTACTAGTCCGCGACGCTTGCCTGTGATGGCATTTGTGGGGTCGCCTACACCTCGGGTACGGGATGGGCGAGCAATCATGCGGGCCTGTCGGCGTTTGGTCCAGGTTTTGCTTACCTGCTCTGCAGTCATAGGTTGCAACTTATCGCCTGGCAGCAACTTGAAGGCAGCGCCCGAGTCGTCGGTATAAAACGAGAAGTGCTCATCGCCGCGCAGCGTAAGTTCTACTACAGTGCCATCAGCCTGGCGTACTATTCTCTTTGCGCCGGGTTTGGCCGGTACCGCCTGAGCCGAGGTGGCTGCAAGGCAGAAAAAAATCGTGGTTAATATACTCTTGATATTCATAAGCTTAGTTTATGACTACGCCTGCAAAGGTACGAATACTTTCTGATAATTCCAAATAAAGTGGCAAGGAATTTTTACTCCACGAAATACAGTTGCGACAGTGTGACAGTAAAAAATTATCCCTCGCCAGGTGGCGGGGGATAACTATTATAGATATGTGGAGTGGGGGATTAATCCTCCCAGTTCTCCTGTGACTTGCGGATGTAAGTCTTGTAGCGCAGCTGAGCCATCTTCTGTGCCTCAGCGAACAGCTCCTCGGCCTCGTTAGGATAAGCCTTCTTAACAGAGAGGTAACGAACCTCACCGAGCAGGAAGTCGTGGAAGTTCTCCCAGTTAGGCTCCTTAGAGTCGAGGCTGAATGGGTTCTTGCCTTCATCAGCCAGAGCTGGGTTGTAGCGCCACAGGTGCCAGTAACCGCACTCAACTGCCTTCTTCTCCTCGGCCTGGCTCTTACCCATACCGCCCTTGGCCTTCAGACCGTGGTTGATACATGGAGCGTAGGCGATGA
>Ga0310695_10008711_pt1 | contig 15535 bp, 10 predicted proteins | sample RumenRJG_04DNA_FD_203882 | JGI IMG/M metagenome (GOLD analysis project Ga0310695, IMG submission 203882) | Bovine rumen microbial communities from Lethbridge, Alberta, Canada - RJG_04 (v2) (version 2) | ecosystem: Host-associated > Mammals > Digestive system > Stomach > Rumen | place: Canada...
TCCTGAGCCATCGTATCTCTGTCACGAACAGTCACGCAATTATCTTCAAGGCTGTCAAAGTCGAATGTGATACAGAAAGGAGTACCGATTTCGTCTTGACGACGATAACGCTTACCGATAGAGCCTGTATCGTCATATTCCGTCATAAAGTTCTTTGCAAGCATATCATAAACTTTTTCCGCACCCTCACCGAGTTTCTTTGAAAGCGGCAGAACAGCGGCTTTTACGGGAGCGAGTGCAGGGTGGAAACGCAATACAACTCTTGTATCTTTTTCGTCAATGACTTCCTCGTCATAAGCCTCTGTCATGATTGCAAGGAACAGTCTTTCCACGCCAAGTGACGGCTCAATGACATAAGGAACATATTTTTCATTTGTCTGAGGGTCAAAATATTCGAGAGATTTACCGCTTGTATTGATATGCTGAGTAAGGTCATAATCGGTTCTGTCGGCAACGCCCCAAAGTTCGCCCCAGCCAAACGGGAATAAATATTCAAAGTCGGTAGTAGCCTTTGAGTAGAAGCAGAGTTCCTCAGCGGAGTGGTCACGCAGACGGAGATTGGCAGGCTTGATGTTGAGAGAATAAAGCCAGTTACGGCAGAAGCTTCTCCAATAGTCGAACCATTCCAAATCCGTGCCGGGCTTGCAGAAGAATTCCAACTCCATTTGTTCAAACTCACGCACACGGAATATGAAATTACCGGGAGTAATTTCGTTTCTGAAAGACTTGCCAATCTGAGCAACACCGAAAGGCACTTTTTTACGGCTTGTTCTCTGGATATTGGCAAAGTTTACAAAAATACCCTGAGCCGTTTCGGGGCGGAGATACAATTCATTTTTGCTGTCCTCCGTGACACCTTGAAAAGTCTTAAACATGAGATTGAATTGACGAATATCGGTAAAATTATGCTTTCCGCAGTTCGGGCAGGGGATAGCCTTTTCTTTGATATAGTCTGTCATCTGTTCATTAGACCAGCCTGCAACATTTGTGCCGTCAAAGTCCTCGATGAGATTGTCTGCACGGTGACGGGTTTTGCACTCACGGCAGTCCATGAGAGGGTCGGAAAATCCGCCCAAATGTCCCGAAGCAACCCAAGTTTGCGGGTTCATGAGGATAGCGGAGTCAAGTCCGACATTGTATTTATTTTCCTGCACGAATTTTTTAAGCCATGCAGCCTTGATATTGTTTTTAAGAGCCGCACCCAAAGGACCGTAATCCCAAGTATTAGCCAAGCCGCCGTATATTTCCGAGCCGGGATATACAAAGCCACGACCTTTACAGAGTGCAACAATTTTGTCCATAGTTTTCTCAGTATTTTTCATTTTAAAATCACCCCTAAAAATTTACTCACCTATTCTAACATATTTTTTATAATATTGCAAGAGTATTGTTTGAAAAAGATATTGCCGAAAAGAAAAAAATGTGTATAATACAATTAGCAATGTGCAATGTGCAGTGTGCAATTATTATTATGGCTGATTGTTTCCCCAATTCAAATTAAAAAATCTTATAAAAGGGAATGCAGCAGCGGTGAGCAATCATTGCACATTGCTAATTGCACATTGAGAAAGAGGTGAATTGATAAATGAAAAAGGTAGAGATTTATACAGACGGAGCGTGCAGCGGAAATCCGGGTGCAGGCGGTTGGGGAACGATATTGGTTTATAACGGTCACGAAAAGGAGTTGTCGGGCGGTGAGGCGAATACGACTAATAACCGCATGGAGATGATGGCAGTCATAGAGGGGTTGAAAGCCTTGAAAGAGCCGTGTGAAGTTGTTCTGACAAGCGATTCACAGTATGTTTGTAATGCGATTACAAAGGGCTGGGCGAAGAGCTGGCAGAAGAATAACTGGATAAAAAGTGATAAGACGCAGGCAAAAAATGCGGATTTGTGGGAGGAGATGTTAAAACTCCTTGCCGTGCATAAAGTCAATATTGTGTGGGTACGTGGACACAACGGACACCCCTACAATGAAAGATGTGATAAATTGGCTGTCGAGCAGTCACAAAAGTATAAGTGAAAAATGCACGGTTGACAATACATTTTATAATTCTTTATTCGCATAATGTATAGTCTGTATAGTTGCTGCATACTTTTTATATATTTTTTGACTTTTGATTTTTTTACATGAAAGGTATATACAACTATACACAACTATACATTTTTCTTTAACGGAAATATAAATTGTGCAAACGACTGCACAAAATGTCAAGCCGACTTTAATAATTGCACATTGCTAATTGCTAATTGCTAATTGTTTTTTGAGGTATTTTCCTGTATAGGATATGTCGGATTGTGCAATTTGTTCGGGAGTGCCTGTGGCGATAACAGTTCCTCCTCCGTCACCGCCCTCTAAACCTAAATCTATGATATAATCGGCAGTTTTTATCAAGTCAAGATTATGCTCTATTACAACAACGGTGTTGCCGTCATCAGCGAATTTCTGCAAAACGTTGATAAGCCTGTGTACGTCAGCTATATGCAAGCCCGTTGTAGGCTCGTCAAGAATATACATAGTCCTGCCTGTGGAACGCTTTGCAAGCTCGGTTGCAAGCTTGACACGCTGAGCCTCACCGCCCGAAAGAGTGGTTGCAGACTGCCCTAATTTCACATAGCCAAGACCGACATTTTTAAGTGTATTGAGTTTTGTCGATATTTTCTGATGGTTGGCGAAAAAGTCGCAGGCTTCATCAACTGTCATTTCCAGTACGTCATAAATGGATTTGCCCCTGTACTTCACGGCAAGCGTTTCACGGTTATATCTCTTTCCTCCGCACACTTCACACGGTACATAAACATCTGAAAGAAAGTGCATTTCTATCTTGACAATGCCGTCACCCTGGCACGCTTCACATCTTCCGCCCTTGACGTTAAAGGAAAATCTTCCCGCACCGAAACCATGTATTTTAGCGTCGGTTGTCTGAGCGAAAAGCTCTCTTATATCCGTAAAAACGCCCGTATAAGTGGCAGGATTGGAACGGGGCGTTCTGCCGATAGGGGATTGATTGATGTCAATAACTTTATCAAGATTTTCAACACCCGTTATTTTTTTGCACTTCACGGGCAGAGGTCTTGCACCGTTCAAGTCGCTTGCCAGCTGTTTATGGAGAATTTCATTGACAAGGGAGGACTTTCCCGAACCCGACACGCCTGTTACGCATATAAATTTTCCCAGAGGAAATGCAACATCTATATTTTTGAGATTATTCTGATAAGCACCGAAAATTTTCAGAAATCTGCCGTTGCCGTCACGTCTTTTTTTCGGCACGGGAATGGAGAGTTTTCGGCTTAAATATAAGCCTGTCAAAGAGCGGTCACAAGCTTTTATATCGTCAATAGAGCCTGCACATACCAGCTCACCGCCATTTACGCCTGCACCGGGACCTATATCAACGATATAGTCAGCTGCATACATGGTATCTTCATCATGTTCGACTACAATAACGGTATTGCCCAAATCACGGAGATTTTTGAGAGTAGCAATAAGCCTGTCATTGTCACGCTGATGTAAGCCAATGCTTGGCTCGTCAAGTATATACAGCACTCCCGACAATGCAGAGCCGATTTGAGTGGCAAGACGTATTCTCTGACTTTCACCGCCCGAGAGAGTGCCTGCCGACCTTGACAGCGTTAAATAGGACAGTCCGACACTATCCAGAAAATGCAGACGGCTTTCAATTTCTTTTGTAATCGAGCTTGCAATGAATTTGTCACGCTCGGAGAGAGTGGCATTTTTTGTAAATTCAATCGCCTGAGATATGGACATATCGCAGAATTGGCTTATATTCATATCCCCGACAGTCACGGCAAGGCTTTCGGGAGAAAGTCGCCTGCCGTTGCAGGCATCGCACGGCACGGCTGACATATAGCTTTCAATTTCGGATTTCACCCAATTACTTTGCGTTTCACGGAAACGCCTTTCAAGATTGTTTATAATTCCCTCAAATTCCGTAGTGTAAGTACCCGAGCCGTATTCATTTTTACGGTGAACAGTGATTTTTTCGCCTTTTGTGCCGTAAAGCAGAATATCAAGTATATCTTCGGGGAGGTCTTTGACGGGGGTATCAAGCGAGAATTTGTATTTTTCGGCAAGTGCCTCAAAATACATGGTTGCAATGGTACTTCCCTCCATAGCCCAGCCGCTGCCTTTAATCCCCCCCTCACGCACGGATTTTGTATCATCGGGGATAATCCTGTTAATATCAATCTGCATGAAAACCCCCAAGCCTGTACACTTCTTGCAAGCCCCGTAAGGATTGTTGAAAGAGAACATTCTCGGACTTAATTCATCAATGCTGATGTCATGGTCGGGACAGGCATAGTTTTGTGAAAATAATATATCTTCACCGCCCTGCACGGCAGCTATAATAAGACCGCCCGACAATTTTGCAGCGGTTTCAACGGAGTCGGCAAGCCTTGAACGGATTTCGGGCTTGATGACAAGCCTGTCTATGACGATTTCAATAGTATGCTTTTTATTCTTTTCAAGCTTGATTTCCTCTGATAAATCATAAATAATCCCGTCTGCACGGACACGCACAAAACCGCTTTTTGCGGCACTTTCAAATTCCTTTTTATGCTCGCCCTTTTTAGCTCTGACAACAGGCGACATAATTTGAATTTTCGTACCGACAGGCATTTCAAGCACCTTATCAACGATTTGGTCAACAGTCTGCTGTTTTATCTCACGACCGCAAATCGGACAATGCGGAATGCCTATTCTTGCATACATCAAGCGGAGATAATCATAAATTTCGGTAACTGTTCCGACAGTGGAACGGGGATTTTTGGAAGTGGTTTTCTGGTCGATGGAGATGGAGGGGGAAAGTCCGTCAATGCTGTCAACATCGGGTTTATCCATCTGACCGAGAAACATTCTTGCGTAAGACGAAAGCGACTCCACATAACGTCTTTGTCCCTCTGCATAGAGGGTATCGAATGCAAGGGAGGACTTGCCCGAACCCGACAAGCCCGTAATCACAACCAATTCATCTTTCGGAATTTCCACGTTGATATTTTTCAAATTATGTTCTCTTGCACCCTTAACAGTAATTTTTTTAAACGCCATTTTATTCAATGTGCAATGTGCAATTAGCAATGTGCAATGAAATGCTAACCGCTGCTGCTTTTCCTTTCATAAGATTTTGGTTTAAAAAGGAGTGCTTTTTACGGCACTCCTTGAAATTTTATTCATCATCTTTGGGTACGTCATGGAAAACAATTTCCTCAGCGTCATCAATATCTTTGCTGTCAGCTTCGGTATTGTCGGCACTTTCGGAAGTTTCAGACGGAAGTTCTTTTGTTGTGCTGAGGGGGTGTTCGTCTGTTTCATCTTCGTCATCATCATCAATTTCGACTTCGATAGGGATTTCCCTGTTTTCGACAGCCGCGATAAACTGTTCACCCGACATTTTCTCATGCTCAAACAGGAATTGGGCAACTCTGTGGAGTTCGTCTGTATGCTCTTTGAGAATTTTTTCGGTCTTTGCATAACCCTCTGTGATGTAGTCCTTGACTTCTTCATCAATGGCGGCAGCGGTTTTTTCGGAATAGGGCTTACTGCCGAACTCCGCACCAAGAAAACTGTCATTTTCTGCGGAATAGTTGACGGGACCGAGTTTTTCACTCATGCCGTACTTTGTAATCATGGAAACAACCAGCTGAGTGGCACGTTCAATATCGTTTGACGCACCCGTTGAAATATCGCCTATAATAAGGGCTTCTGCAACACGACCGCCCAGAAGTACAACGATTTCTTCAAGCATTTCGGTTCTTGAACGGTAGGACTTATCTTCGGAGGGGAGGGACATGGTAAAGCCGCCTGCCATTCCACGAGGGATTATAGAAATCTGGTGAACGGGGTCCTGCGTGGGAGAATAGAAAGTTGCGATTGCATGACCTGCCTCATGGTAGGCGGTCAGTTTTTTCTCACGGTCTGACATGACACGGGATTTCTTTTCCGTACCGACAACGACTTTGATAGTAGCTTCCTCCACTTCTTTCATGGTAATAGCTTTCTGGTTACGTCTTGCAGCGAGGAGGGCGGCTTCATTGAGTAAGTTTTCGAGGTCTGCCCCCGTAAAGCCTGCGGTAGATTTGGCGATAACTTTTAATTTCACATCGGGTGCAAGGGGTTTGCCCTTTGAGTGAACTTTAAGGATTTCCTCACGACCTTTAATATCGGGTCTGCCGACCATGACTTGACGGTCAAATCTGCCGGGGCGGAGAAGTGCGGGGTCAAGCACATCGGGGCGGTTGGTTGCGGCTATCATAATGACACCCTCATTTGCACCGAAACCGTCCATTTCAACAAGTATCTGGTTAAGGGTTTGTTCACGTTCATCATGTCCTCCGCCTACACCGCCTGCACCACGTTTTTTGCCGACAGCGTCGATTTCATCTATGAAGATGATACAGGGAGAACTTTTTTTCGCCTGTTCAAAGAGGTCACGCACACGGGACGCACCTACACCGACAAACATTTCAACGAAATCCGAACCCGAGATGGAGAAGAACGGCACGCCTGCCTCACCTGCAACGGCTCTTGCAAGTAAGGTTTTACCTGTTCCGGGAGGTCCTACAAGGAGTACGCCCTTTGGAATTCTTGCACCGAGTTCATTGTATTTTTTGGGGTCTTTGAGGAATTCAACAACCTCTTGCAGTTCTTCTTTTTCCTCATCGGCACCTGCAACATCTTCAAAAGTGGTTTTTCTTTTTTCGTCACTGAGATTTTTCACTTTGGCTTTTCCGAAGCCGAACTGTTTGCCGACTTCACCGAAACTTCCCGAGAACTTACGCATGACATATATCCATACGCCTATGAAAACGCCGATAAGAATGATATTGGGGAGGAGTTCCAGCCATATAGAGTTGTCGGAAGCCTGTTTCCATGTATATTTCATAGGCTTGTCGGGATTTTTGGTATTATAGTCCTCCACATAGTCCTCAATGGACTGGAGGAAAAGGGAGATGCTTGCAACAGAAGTTTCAACTTCGGTTTTGCCCTCGTATTTTTCGTTGAGGGTAAGTTCCAGCTTGCCCGAGCCGAAATCGAGTTTATATTCCGTGACTTTATTGTCCTTAAAGAGATAGACTATATCGGAAGTGGGATATTCTTTTTTAGGCTGGGTAGAAAAGAGAATGCCTATAATTAAAATAAATATAATGGGTATGCCAAGACAGATAAGAAGATTGCGGATAGTTTTCTTGTTGTCCAAATCAGTTTCACTCCTTGTTTATGAATAGATTTCGGGTTTAAGTACACCGACATAAGGCAGATTTCTGTATTTTTCGTCATAGTCAAGCCCGTAGCCGACAATGAAAAGGTTGTCAATGGTAAAGCCCGTATAATCGGCAGTAATGGGTTTTTCACGTCTTTCGGGCTTGTCGAAAAGTACACACAGTTTTACGCTGTTTGCCCCCTTTGAAAGAATATAGTCTTTCAGCAGATAAAGAGTATTTCCCGTATCAAGAATATCCTCGATAATAAGGACATCTTTTCCCGTGACATCTTCGGAGAGGTCTTTTTTAATATTGATCTTTCCCGAAGACACAGCGGAATTTCCGTAGCTTGACGCAGCCATAAAGTCAAATCGGCACAAATCGAGTTTTCTTGTAAGGTCTGCAAAGAACATTACACTGCCTTTTAGTATTCCCACAGCAACAAGAGATTTTCCCTTGTAATCGCTGTTAATTTTTTCGGCAAGTTCATCGACCTTTTCATTTAACTGTTTTTCGTCTGCGATGATTTCAAGAATATCACTGTTCATTTCAAATTCCTTTCATATTTTTTCTGATGAGATAACGGCAATATTTTTTGAATTGCTTTTCACAGAGGATTTTTCGGAAACCCCGATACCCTCTATCCATAAAATTTCCGAGCCGTCTGCAAGCATGATTATTCCGTCACGTTCCTCACGGGGAATTTTCATTTCAATAAAGAGCTTTTTAACAGATTTTGTCAAATTTCTTTTTGGAGGCTGAAAAAAATCCCCCTGCCTTCTTGTACGGAAAACCGCTGACAATGGTATTGTATCACAATCAATCGAATTATGAAACAGGAATTTATCAAATTTTTTACGATTATGAAAAATATCCGAATTTATTCTTGAAAGTGAAATTTTTTTATTGTTAATCAACAAATTTTCCCGAGAGTTCCATGGAATACTTTGTGCAGAGGTGACGGGAGGTTGATTTACGATACGGAAAAACCCCTGAGATGACACGGCAAAAACATTGTTTTTTATCTCGACCGCACCACTATTATACACGATTTTTTTGATAAGTTCAATATGTTTTGCCTCGGGGGTGACGGAGTTTTTTTGGCAGAGCATGATAATTGCCTTTGAAAGTACCGCTTTATCGAGTTTTTGCAGTTCGGATATGGAATATCCTTTATCCGTAAGGCACTCCGAAAGTGCTTTTTCGGCACATTTGTCTATAAAGTCAACGGTTTCTTTCATGCGTTCGGTCATGCCCGAAATACTGCTTTCAAAAGCGGGGTTTATTTTTTTCAGCACGGGAATGATTTCCAGACGGATTTTATTTCTTGTATATTCGTCAGTCAAATTAGTGCTGTCCGTGACGTAGGAAATATTATTTTCACGGCAGTAATTTTCTATATCCGTTCTCGTGCATTCGATAAGAGGGCGGATAATATTATCTCTGACGGGAGGAATACCGCATAAACCCGAAGCACCGCTTCCCCTTGCCAAGTTAAAAAGAACGGTTTCGGCATTGTCGGAGGCGGTATGTGCAGTTGCGATTTTTGCATGAAGCATATCGGCTGTTTCGGAGAAAAATTTATATCTTATATCCCTTCCGCATTGTTCGGTGCTTTTCTTTTGTCTGAGAGCCTCGCCTTTCACGTCTGCACGGAGAATATAAAGAGGAACATGGAGATTTTTGCAGAAATCGACAGCAAATTGTTCATCTCTGTCAGCCTCCGCCCCTCTCAGCTGATGATTGATATGGCAGGCGGAAACGGTCAAATTCATTTCCTTTCCGAGAGATACGAGAAAATGCAGTAAAGCACACGAATCCGCCCCGCCCGAAAGTCCTACTACAATTTTATCGTTTTGGGAAAGCATATTATATTTTTGTACGGCAGAGAGAGCTTTAATGAACATCGTTTACCTCCGAAGTGAAACGCATAAATTCACCCTGCCAGTGCAGAGGAACGGAACGGGTTTCGCCATGTCTGTTTTTTGCAACGATACATTCTCCGTGATTGGAAACATCATTCGGAGATTGGTCGCTTTTATCTTTATAATAATCTTCCCTGTAAAGAAAAAGAACAATATCGGCATCTTGCTCAATAGAACCCGAATCTCTCAAATCGGAGAGCTGGGGTTTATGCTCGGCACGCTGTTCGCTTGCACGGGAGAGCTGTGAGAGGGTGATAACAGGCACATTCAGTTCTTTTGCAAGGACTTTCAAATCCCTTGTAATTTCCGAAACTTCCTGCACATGATTGTTATTAGCCCTTGCAGGCTTCATCAGCTGGAGATAATCTATAATAACAAGGTCAAAGTCCTTTCTTCTTTTCAATTTAGCCTTTATTTCGGGTACGGTTATATCCGAGCTGTAATCCATATATAATTCAGCCTTGCTCAAAACATCGCCTGCCTCAATCAGCCTCTGCCATTCTTCATTGGAGAGCTTTCCTGTACGGAGTTTTGTACCGGGAATAAGCCCCTCCGTAGAAAGCAGACGTGCGGCAAGCTGTTCTTTACTCATTTCCAGAGAGAAAAACGCAACTTTCTTTTTGCACTTCATGGAAACATAGCTTGCGATATTCAAAGCAAAACTTGTTTTGCCCATGCCCGGGCGTGCGGCAAGTATTATCAGGTCGGATTTATTCAAGCCTGTAATAGTCGTATCCAAAGCCCCTATGCCCGTAGAGATAGCCTCATATTGATCGCTGTCGGGGGAGTTGAGTAAATCCAGCCTGTCAAACGTTTCAAATATGGCATATTTAAGCTGTTCCAGACCTCCGCTGTCACGGTGGTCACGAATATCAAATATTCTTTTCTCAGCGGAATCTATGAGTTTATTGGCACTTCCTCCGCTGTTCTTTAAAGTGTAGTCGATAATTTCCCTTGCAGTTGTGATAAGCTTTCTTGTAAGGTATTTTTCTCTTACCATGAAGATATAATCATCTATTGCGGAAATAACAGGCACTTCGTCGGCAATGCCTGCAAGATAAATTCTGAGCTGGTCATGGGGATATTTATTTGTTTCTTTCATTTTTGAAAGAACCGTCACATAATTGACAGCCATATTGACTGTAAAGAGTTCTATCATAGCACTGTATATATCCCTGTTGATAGGAACATAGAAGTAATCACTTGAAGGGATTTTTTCCATTACGACGGATATATTTTCGGGTTCTATGATGATAGAGGCAAGCAGAGCCTGTTCGGAGTCGGGGTCACACGGCATATCGTCCTGCATTCCCACACTTTCCATCATTTCGTTATCCATATCATTCACTTCCTTTTCTTGTAAGAGAAAATTAAAAATTGAAAACGTCAAACCACTTTGCAAGATGATTTTTCGTTTCCAATTTTCAATTCAAAATCAGTTTGTTTCTTCAACGACCTTTACATTCAATTCAGCCGATATACCCGTATAAAGCTTGACTTCACATTTATAAGTACCAAAAGCTTTTATATCACTTTCAAGAATAACTTTTCTTTTGTCAACGGCAAGGCTGAATTTCTTTTTTATCTCGTTGGCAACTTCCTTGCTTGTGACAGAACCGAAAAGCCTGCCTCCTTGACCTGCTTTTGCAGTCATAACGAGCGTCTGTCCCGTAAGTTTTTCGGCATTTGCCTTAGCTTGAGCGGTTTCAACGGCAATTTTGTGGAGTTTGGACTGTTCGGCATTTTTCAATTCATTGATAGCCTGAGCATCAGCCTCTTTTGCAAGCTTTCTCGGCATGAGAAAATTTCTTGCATATCCGTCCGACACGTTGACTAATTCACCTTTTTTGCCTGTACCCTTTACATCTTCGAGCAATACTACTTTCATAATTTTATCCTCTTTTCTTTAAATTTTGTTTTTATAATTACACATTGCACATTGCTAATTGCTAATTGCTAATTGTATTGAGGTCGAGGTCGTTAATGATGGAAACGAGCCTTTCACGAGCTTCTGCAATGCTGACATCTTCCATCTGACAGGCAGCCATAGTCTGATGACCGCCACCGCCCAGAGATTCCATGATAACTTGAACATTGAGGTCACCGAGAGAACGGGCGGAAATATTGACGGTTTTGCCTGTCTTGTACATGACAAAGGAGGCTTTGACATTTTCAATTCCAAGAAGTTCATCGGCAGCTTGTGCAGAGGCTATTCTGATGTCGGGAGTAGCCTCGTCAGCACAGGCGATTGCACAGTAATTGAAAATTTCAGCGTCGCTGACAAGCTTATATTTCACTTTGTAGGTATCTATGGAATTGGAGAAAAGCCGCTTGACTTCAACAGTATCAGCACCGTTTTTTCTGAGATAGGCAGCGGCTTCAAAAGTTCTCACGCCTGTACGAAGTACAAAATTTTTCGTATCAAGCATGATACCCGAAAGCATGGCTTCACTTTCAAGACGGCTTGGGGGTTCACTGCTGAGATACTGTATCAATTCCGCTGTCATCTCGCAGGCAGATGACGCATAAGGCTCATGGTAGAATACAACAGCATTATCTATGTGATTTACCATCATTCTGTGGTGGTCTATGACAACAACTCTTTCCGAGCGTTCATAGACAGCCTTTGATTCAAGAAAGTTTGGCGAATGTGTATCGACTATGATAAGGAGGGAACGCTCGTCCATTATATCAAGAATTTCGCTTTCGGTTTTGAAAATGCTTTCAAAGCCTGCTTTTTCAAAGCTTGCGACAAGGGGTTTTGCAAGTGTCTGCTGACGGTTGATACAGATATAGGCAGGTTTTTTCAGTCCCTTTGAAACAGAACTCCACATTCCGATACAAGCCCCGACAGCGTCAAGGTCGGAATATCTGTGTCCCATGATAATGACATTGCTGCTGTTTTTGACATGGGTGATAAGAGAGCCTGCAATAACTCTTGTACGGACTTTATCACGTTTTTCAACGCCCTTTGAAACGCCCCCGAAAAATTGATATTCTTCGGATTGTTTTACAGCGACTTGGTCACCGCCCCTGCCGAGAGCGATTTCCAAAGCCTGTCTTGCCCAGAGTTCGTTTTCTTTAAAAGTCTTTCCCCCGTGACCGACACCTATGGAGATAGTGGCATTGACACGTTCATTGATTTTGATTTCACGAATGTCCTCAAGGATTTTGAATTTTTCCTCCATGAATTGTTTGATATATCTTTCTTCCATAACGACAATATATCTGCCGCCCGAAATTTTCTTATAAAAGCCTGTTGTAGAGGCAACCCATTTTACAATGGTCTGTTCAACGGAAACGGTGACTTGACTTGCTTTTCCCTCTTCGGTCTGACGTTCAAGTTCTTCTTTGTTGTCGAAAGTGACGATAGCAACAACAGGTCTTGAAGAGATATATTCGTCTGAATTGGATTTGTACAAATCGTTGTCTATGAAATAGACGATAGCCCCCGAACCGCTTTTGACACCGAATACAACATACCATTTATCATTTCTTTTTGTATCCGTGCCTTTGTCGCTGAAAATAGTGTGAATATCGTGACCGCCAAGGTAATCCGTCAGAGGTGCGGAAATGGGGCTTTCACCGCTGCAAATCAATTCTTTGAAGTGCTTGTTGACAGCGATAATTTCATTATTTTCACCGATAACAGCGGCAGCACAGCCGATATTTTCAATTCTGTTTTTGCCCTCGTCATCAATGGCATGAACGACGTTGATAAATATTTGAGAGATATAATGCCGTAATCTGAACGCACTCAGTCCCACAACAATGACTGCACTCAGAGAAAGAAGAAATTCACCGATAAAAACAAATTTATTCCACCAGAATGATATGACAGCCATTGTAAACATGACGATTACCAATATCAAAAAAAGAGGTGTTATAAAATTAGTATTTTTTTTCAACCTTACTCACCAACTTCCTGCAAATCAGACCTCCATAATAACAGGAAGTATCATAGGATTCCTTCTTGTCTTATCGTATATCATTTTGGAAAGGTCATCTTTGATAGCAGTCTTTATGACACTCCAGTCATAAACGCCCTGAAAACGGCAGTCATCAAGCGTTTCCGTCACAACGTCTTTCGCCTCGTCCATGAGAGGCTCGCTTTCTTTTACATAGACAAAGCCCCTTGAAACAACATCGGGACCTGCAACAATATGTCTGTCATGGCTGTCGAGGGTGACAACGACTACAATAAGACCGTCTTGTCCGAGATGTTTTCTGTCACGCAGAACGATACTTCCGACATCGCCCACACCAAGACCATCTACAAGAACATTTCCCGCAGGTATGCTGGGAAGCTGTCTGATACGTTCCTTATTGAGTTCGACAACGTTTCCAATGTCACCGATAAATATATTTTTTCTGGGAATACCCATGGAAACAGCAAGTTCGGCATGTTTAACAAGGTGTTTTTGCTCACCGTGAACGGGAATGAAATATTTGGGTTTGGTAAGTCCCTGGATAAGTTTCAACTCTTCCTGGCAGGCATGACCCGAAACATGGACTTCATACATGGATTCATATACGACTTTACAGCCGTGTTTCATAAGGTCATTGACAATTTTGCTCACCATTTTTTCATTTCCGGGAATGGGGTTGGCAGATATGATGATAAAATCACCCGGACCTACTTCGACTTTTCTGTGTTCGGAGGAAGCCATTCTTGAAAGTGCAGACATAGGTTCACCTTGACTGCCTGTTGTAACAAGCACAATTTCTTCATTGGAATATCTTTCAAGCAGGTCTATATCTATAACAAGTCCGTCATCTGCTTTAATATAGCCGAGTTCCATAGCTATATTCATATTATTTACCATACTTCTGCCGGAGAAAGCAACTTTTCTGCCATACTTTTTGGCACAATCCAGAATTTGCTGTATTCTGCCTATGTTTGAGGCAAAGGTGGCTATGATGATACGGCTTTTTTCAGCCTCTTTAAAGAGGTGGTCAAAAGTTTGTCTTACTTTTTGTTCGGTCATGGTATAGCCCGGTCTTTCGGCATTGGTAGAGTCAGCCATGAGGGCAAGTACACCGTGATTGCCGAGTTCGGCAAATCTTGCCAAATCTATCATACCGTCTGTTGTGGGAGTGCAGTCTATTTTAAAATCTCCCGTATGCACGATTGTGCCCGCAGGGGTGTGTATTGCAATCCCCACGGAGTCGGGTATGGAGTGATTGACATGTATGAACTCTATGGACATACAGCCAAGCTTTATTCTCTGACCGGGTTTGACGTTATTCAATTTAGCCTTGCTTTGCAGGGCATGTTCTTTCAGCTTGCTTTCGACAAGTCCCAAAGTAAGGGGAGTGCCGTATATCGGGAAATTCACTTTTCTTATAAGATACGGCAAAGCACCTATATGATCCTCATGTCCGTGAGTAAGGACAATACCCTTGATTTTTTCCCTGTTTCTTTCGATATAGGTGAAGTCGGGGATTACCATATCCACGCCAAGCATTTCACCGTCGGGGAAAGCCATACCGCAGTCCAGCAAAAACATATCATTATTGCATTCAAACAAAGTCATGTTTTTTCCTATTTCGTTAAGACCGCCCAGAAAAGTAATTTTGACCGAATAGTCGGCAGGTTTCGTGTAATTTCTTTTTGTTTGAAAGTCGTTTCTCTTTGAGAAAGTATTTTCAGATTTTTTAATAGGCGGCACAAAGCTGCCAAACTGCAGTTTTTGATTACTGTCAGTTTTAGTTTTTGAGAAAGCCTGTTTGCCGTTTTTGGCAGAAAAGCCTCTGCCTTTCCTGCTTTGGGGCATATTTCTCCTATTCAATTCAGTTATCACTGTATTACCTCCGATATTAAAAATTTTTTTTCCGAACACAATCATATAACTTATTTTACTATTGCAAGACCGTTTTGTCAATCTATTTTTCAGCGTGTAAAAGTCCGATAACAAAAAAAGGATTGCCCACATAATATGTGACAATCCTCGAAAATTATATAATAACTGCTTTTTTTCCGTTAAAAGTATGTTTTTCGCTGTAATTTTGAAGGGCATTAAAGATTTCTTCGGGTGTCATAGCATCATAATGTTCCCTTTGCCATTTGGTATAGTCAAAAGACTGACTGCGAATATAGTATATAAATTGTTCCGGCTCTACTGTTCCGACATTTTCTCTTACAGCATTCATGCATTTTTCTACAATCATATTTATATTATCCGTCATAGTCGTTCTGCTACTAAAAACATATACAAATGTGTATATGTTAGATGATTCGCTACAATCTCACGATTTGTAGTTCCTGTTTCTCCCTGTATGCTTTTGTCAAAAGACTACTCACAGGTTCTTGTACAGTCCACAGGCGTAAATTCCCGTATAGCCTACGGTACATCTCTGTAAATTCGTTTTACAATGATTAGATA
>Ga0310695_10008713_pt1 | contig 15533 bp, 9 predicted proteins | sample RumenRJG_04DNA_FD_203882 | JGI IMG/M metagenome (GOLD analysis project Ga0310695, IMG submission 203882) | Bovine rumen microbial communities from Lethbridge, Alberta, Canada - RJG_04 (v2) (version 2) | ecosystem: Host-associated > Mammals > Digestive system > Stomach > Rumen | place: Canada...
ATCTTCTCGATGTCGAATGCCTGCAGGATGCTCTTGTGCACATAGTCGTTGGCACGTGCATAGATATTCTTTACGCCCAGTTTCTTCAACAGCGCCACCACACGGACTGAGGCTCCGAGATTACTGCCTATCGCCACGATGACGACATCGACCTTCTTGAGTGGCAGCACGCCCAGGGCGAGCTCGTCGCAGGCATCAATTTGAAACGCGGCATCACAGATGTCCTTTACTCTCTCTACACGGCTGGCGTCGCTGTCAGCGGCAATGACCTCATGGCCCAGGGCTGACATCTCGTCTGCCAGCACTCTGCCGTAGGTTCCTAATCCGATAATGATACACTTCATGATATGGTGATATTGTCTTGAGGTAATTTGTAATAGTTCTGATTCTTATACTGCTTCAGCAGTCCCTGTGCCAACGTAACCACGCCCACACGACCTATGAACATGAGCACTACCAGCAGCACCTTGCTGGCATCCTGCAGTTGCGAGGTGATGCCCAACGACGAGCCCACGGTGGCGAAAGCTGACACACACTCGAAGACGATGGCCTTGAGGGGCAGGTCGGGGTCAGTAAGTGTGACGAGGAAGACGAAGAAGCTCAGCACCACGACGCTCACGATGACGGCGGCATTGGCACGACGAATGGAGTCGGTAGACACTTCCCTGCCGGCAAACTCGACGCGGTCGGAGCCACGGAGGATGGACCTGATGTTGAGGATGGCTACGGCAAAGGCGTTGACCTTGACACCGCCTGCCGTCGACTGCGATGCACCGCCTATCCACATGAGCAGTGTATAGATGAAGATGGACTGCAGGCACATGCTGTTGAGGTTGACGCTGATGAAACCTGCCGTACGTGGACTGACGGCATTGAAGAACGCCTGAGTCAGCTTCTCGTGGGTCTGCATGCCGGCAAAGGTATTGTCCCACTCAAAGAAAGCTATGAGCACGGTGCCAGACACGATGAGGACGGCAGTGGTCTTCAGCACAATCTTGGTGTTGAGGTCGTACAGATTGGGGATGCTCAAGCTGGCGTAGCGTCGTCCTCTGAGCCATCGCCAAATCAACCTCGCACGTTTCGTAACGACAGCCTTCATATTGACCAACACGGGATAGCCTATGCCGCCGAGAATGATGAGCAGTGAGAGTATGACGTACAGCCAGCAGTGACCACCCACCATGAGCTCGGGCGCACTCATGCCGTCAGGATAGTTGGAGAAGCCTGCGTTGCAGAATGCCGATACAGAATGAAACACGCTGAAGAACAATTCGTGCCGAAGGTCCAGGCCTATCGTGCCGTGGATGTTCAGGAATATGCAGACTGCCCCTGCGAGTTCCAGGGCTGCAGTAAATCCGAAGATGTTGAGCAAGGTGGACCATAGCGAAGCGAGTGATTTCGAGCTCACCATGTCGCGCACCAGCATCTGGCTGTAGATGCTCGTATTGCTCATAAAGAAGAGTGCGAAGAAGCTGGTGATGGTCATGATGCCCAGTCCGCCCACCTGGATGAGCATGATGATGACCATCTGTCCGAAACTGGTAAATGTGCTGGGCACGTCAATAGTAGTGAGTCCCGTCACGCAGACTGCACTGGTAGCCGTGAACAGCGAGTCAATCCAGGAGAGATGTACGCTGGGTTGGATGCAGCGTGGCATCAGCAACAAACCCGAGCCGGCCAGAATGATGAACATGAAGCTGACAGCCATCGCCAGAGCAGGATTCGTCTTTCTGCCCATGGAGGTGATGACGGTATTGGAAAGCTCAATGAGGGCAATCAGAAAGAGTATCAGCAAATGAGCTTCCCTGTTGCCCAGTATACTGATCAGGCCTATGTTGTGGTCAATTTTGAAGAACTCGACGATGATGGGTATCAGCGTCAGCATCAGCAAGCCGTTGAAGATCCAGCCCAGGAAGCTAAACGCCGACTTCCTCTTCCCTGGTTTGGTCAGGATAATACGGCCTACACGCTCAATAAGGAACATGCTCCATGCCCAGAAATACACCAGATCCAGTTCTCTTATCAGCTTGTTTGTCAGTTCAAACCCGAATTCCAGCACGCCACCAACAATGACGCACAACGCACCAAGATTGGCCATAAAGGAAAATGCCATCAACGCCATGTCGACGTATGGTGCCACATATTTCTTATGATAAGGCGCAAAGTCCTGAGCCCACAATATCTTCATCTCATCTTAGGTATTTGTATTGCCAGATGGCAAGGTTGGGCTATGCCACTTAATTTTCAATAACCCGCCCCTATTTGGCGACAAGGGCGGGTTATCATGTATGAGAGGGGTGAAATGTTTAGTTATTCTCTTCCTCAGCAGCAGGCTGTGCAGCCTCAGCGGCAGCCTTCTTAGCAGGAGCCTTCTTGGCGGCGGCCTTTTTAGGAGCCTTCTTGGCGGCGGGCTTCTCGTCAGCAGCAGGCTCGTACTTCTCGAGGCGGGCCTTCAGACGGGTAATCTCGGCGTCCTTCATCTCAATCTCGTCACCCTGGTTACGGATGGTGGTGAGCAGGGCGTTCAGCTCGTCGTTCTCAATCTCCTGAGGATAGAGGGCATTGACTCTGTTGATGAAGTCACCCAGGATGTTCATGTAGTTGGTGAAGGCATCGAACGGGCCGCTGTAGATGCCACGGTCCAGACCCACGTTAGAGGGCTTGGTGGTCATGAAGCGGAAATTGTTGGAAGCCTGCAGGTAATCCCAGTCCTGATTGATGCGGGGATCGTCAGCTATACGCAGACGGTCAGCAACAGAGTAGAGCTTGTTGAAAGCCTCGCGCTGCATGGCGTTACCCAGCCAGCATGAGCAGTCGCGCTCTTCGTCCACCCACGACAAGGTATCGGGCACGTCCAGATTGCCCACACTCTTCACCTTCATGCAGATCTCCGTAGGCGTAGAGAAGGTGATGCCTTTCTCCTTGGCGCAAGCGGGCAGGGCCTTCAGGAATTCAAGGATGTTGCTGGACAGCGGCTGGGCGATACCCAGGGCTGACAGTTCCATGAAAATATTGATGATCTGCTCCTCTTCTGGCAGGCGGGCAATGCGATCGATATAAGAATCAGCAAACAGGGGATAGCCTGCCCAGTCGCTATTGTTGAAGCGCAGCGAGATATCGTCAGACAGCTCGACATCGCGCAGCAACAGCTTCAGGTTGGGTGCAATGTTACAATTGTAGACATAGTGGGGCGACTTCCAGCCGAGTACGTGCTTGGCACCCTCAGTGAGCATGCCCTTGAAACCCATGGCAGCAATCTGGCCGCCGATGTCGTCTGAGTAGATGAGCGATGAGTTACGGGCTACTGTAGGCTTCTTGCCAAAGTACTCCTCAATCTTGGCGCACTGCTTCTTGACATCAAGGGCAAAGGTCTCCTCGTTGGCCAATGAAGACAGACCGTGAGAGTAAGGTTCTGCCAAGAACTCTACGCAACCGGTCTGGTTGAGCTCCTGCAACTTCTCAAGCACCTGAGGAGCATGCATCTCGAGCTGCTCAATACCTGTGCCGGAGAGTGAGAAGGCTACTTTGAAATACTCGCCGTTCTCGCGAATCATGTCGCCGATAGCATTCAGGGCTGGCATGTACGAGCGATTGGCAATGTCGGTGATGCTACGCTCGTTCTCGTAGTCATCATAGTAATAATGGTCGGTACCGATATCGAAGAAACGGTAGCGCTTCAGATGGATAATCTGATGTATCTCGAAATATAAACAAATTGTTTTCATAAACTTTTCACTTTTAACTTTTCACTTTTATTTTTTTACTGTTCCCAGCCGAGGGTACGTCTGTAGAGTGTGGCAATCCAGGCACCAACTTTCTCCCAGGTAATCTGGTCAACCTCGTTCTTACCCTCTTCCTTGAGGTACTTGAAGAGCGACTCGTTGGCGCAGATGCTGTAGATGGCGTCGGCCAGTGCATGAATGTCCCAGTAGTCAACCTTGATACAGTTGTTCAGAATCTCAGCACAGCCTGACTGCTTGGAGATGATGGACGGTGTGCCACACTGCATAGCCTCCAACGGCGAGATGCCGAAGGGCTCAGAAACGGAGGGCATTACGTAGACATCAGAATCCTTGAGGCACTCGTAGACCTGCTTACCGCGCATGAATCCGGGGAAGTGGAAACGATCAGCAATGCCACGCTCGGCAGCCAGATAAATCATGGCATCCATCATGTCGCCCGAGCCAGCCATGCAGAAGCGCACGTGCTTGGTGCGACGGATAACCATGTTGGCAGCCTCGACAAAATACTCAGGACCTTTCTGCATGGTGATACGTCCGAGGAAGGTCACCACCTTGTCCTTACCCGTATGGTCCGGACGCGGAATGGCCTGATACTCATCGGGCAATGGATATACTGCATTGTGTACTGTGAAGCACTTGCGTGGATCCTGATGATACTGGTGAATCACCGTCTGGCGGGTCAATTCAGATACGCACATGATGCAGTCGGCATTGTCCATACCATTCTTCTCGATGCTGTAGACGGTGGGGTTCACCTTGCCACGCGAACGGTCGAAGTCGGTAGCATGGACGTGGATGCACAAGGGCTTTCCGCTGACCTGCTTGGCGTGGATGCCTGCAGGATAAGTCAGCCAGTCATGGGCATGGATAATGTCGTAGTCGAAGGTACGAGCCACCACACCGGCGATGATGGAATAGTTGTTGATTTCCTCGTGCAGGTTGCCAGGATAGCCGCCAGCAAACTCCATGGCGCCCAAATCGTTGACGTGCATGTAGTTGAAGTCAGCATACAAGTGGTCGCGCAGGCGGAAATAGAGGTCGGGGTCCATGATGTTCCCTACCCGTTCGCGAACATAGTCAGCCGACACGTCGCGCCAGGCAATGGGCACAGCGTTCATGGCTACGATGTTGCAGGCAGAACGGTCTTCGTCGCCGAAGGGATGAGGCAGACAGAGCGTAATGTCCATGTCGCCCTGGGCATGCAGGCCCTGAGAGATACCATAGTTAGCGGTGGCCAGTCCACCGAATACGTGAGGAGGATACTCCCATCCAAACATTAGTACTTTCATATAGCGTCCTCCTTATTTATTTTTGATAAGTGTACTTCTCCAGCAACTTCAGCGTGCGCAGGATTTCGGCCACATTCATAGCGAAAGCCATAGCGCCACGTCCGTGGAACGGCGGATTGCCGTCGAACAGTTCACTGATAGTTCCCAAAGCATGATAGTTAATCTCGTCTTCATAACCCACCATCTGACGCTCGATGAACGACAGGCGGGTGCGCTTGTAGAGCTTCAGACAAGCCTCCATGTAGAATCCGCCCAGCCAAGGCCAAGCAGTACCCTGATGGTAGGCATAGTCGCGCTGTGTCTGCGGGCCAACATACATCGGATTGTAGCCGCCACTCTTAGGCGACAGCGAGCGCAGTCCCTTTGGAGTCAGCAACTCGCGGGTACAAATGTCGAGCACGCTCTTCTTCTGGTCTTGAGACAGCGGCGAGTAGTCGAGCGCCACTGCGAAAATCATATTCGGACGAACGCTCCAGTCCATCATGTTGCCATCGACATAGTCCAGCAGATAGCCGTACTCATTCATAAAGGTGTCAACAAACGACTGCTTGCAGATGTCAGCATGTTTCTCTAAATTCTCGGCCAGCTTCTTGTCGCCGAATTCAGTTTCCAGAGCGGCACAGAACTTCAGAGCATTGTACCACAGGGCATTGAACTCAACGATATAGCCTGAGCGCGGAACGACAGGACGTCCGTTAGCAGTCGAGTTCATCCACGTAATGGCCTTGTCGCGACCATTGGCATAGAGCAGGCCATTGTCGTCGAGACGCATATTGGAGTTGCCGCCGGCAATGACATACTTCACGATGTCCTTGACCAACTTGCCATACTTCTTGTAGCACTTCTCGACACCTGCATCCTTGGCATATTGCTGAATGGCCCAGACGGCCCACAATGGAACGTCGGGATGCTCAATCTCGTAAATCTTAACGCTGAGAGGTTTGCCTTCCATGAACTCACGGAGGCCCTTCTCGGAGGTCTTCATCACGTGCTCGAAGTAGTCCTGCTCACCGATGGCAAGCGTCAGACCAGGCAGTGCGATGAACGTATCGCGGGCACGGGCCTTGAACCAAGGATAGCCTGCCAGCAGGTAACGATCGTCACTGTCGTCCAAATGTTCCGGAGAACTGCCACTACGACGATCGCGGAAGTGGAACTGATGAGCTGCTGCCACCAGACAGTGATAGAAGTTGTCGCGCGGTTGGCGAAGGTCCATCTCTTTCTGGAACAGGGCCTTCAGCGTAGAACTCTTTATCTCCTTGGTTGAAGCGGCGAAGACGATGCTCTCGCCCTTCTTGATGCTGACCTCGAAGTAACCAGGTACGTAGAGGTCTTCGTTGGAAGCATAGCCGCGCTCCTGCTCCTTCGGATACTCTATACCACGATACCAGTCGGGTTGGAAGACGAACTCGTTCTTCTTGTTGAACTGCATGAACAAATCGGGATAGCCAGCATACATACAAGTCTTGATGCCATTGTCCACCTCGTGATACTCACGCGAGGCTGTGGCATTCTCGTGCGTAAACTGGCGCACTGAGCGGAAAGCCAGGAATGGACGGAAGCGCAACGTCGTAGCCGAATGGGCATCCTCCAGCGTATAGCGGATAAGGATGCGATCCTCATAGGCTTGGAAGATGGTCTCCCTTTTTAACACCACGCCACCAACGCGATAAAGCGTGGTGGGCACTACGTCGCAAGTGAACTCACGAATGTACTTGTGACCATTGGGGCTGAAGTTGTTGCCCTGATACTTGTGGAGTCCGAGATTGAACTCGGCACCGTGCTGAATTACCGTACAGTCGAACGATGACAACAAGACATGATTCTCGTCATCGAGTTCGGGTACGGGAACAACGAGCAGTCCGTGGTACTTACGCGTGTTACAGTCTACCAACGTAGACGCACTGTAGGCACCTGAACGGTTAGTCCGAAGCAATTCACGACGGAGGGATTCCTCCAAGTTGGTCATTACAGCTTTTTCTAATCGTAAATAACTCATAGTTCCTTAATAGGGTATTTATTTTGTTTTAGGATTCAAAAATCTCCTTCAAAAGTACATATTTTCATTGTGACTACAAAATAAAAAAGGCACTTTTTTTCAAAAACGCCTTTTTTTTCAGTTATTTCACATTTTCTTAGTCCGGAATGAGGAAATTTATGACTTCTTGTTCCACGTTTATACTATACGAGCCAACAGGTGTGCCTATGAGTCGCCCGTCGACACCTACCAGTGCGTGCTTGGCCTCAACGACCTCCACTTCGCGGGTGCGATAGGGGTGCACACTTCGGTGATTCAGGAAACGTCCTGTCAGCAGAAGCCATAGTCCGGCAAACACCTGGACTATCTCGGTGTGATAGACCAATGACACATCAAGCATACCATTATAGGGGACGGCGCTGGGGGTCTGTCCATAGCCTGGACCAGAACCCACACACATGGTCATGATCTTACGCTCCACAGTATCGTAGTTAATCTTGACTTTCACCTTGTACTCCATGCGGTGAAATATCATGAGGAACAAAGAGGCTATAAACGAGAGTGTACGTGATCCGAGCAGTGAGTGTGCCTGCCGGCGAAGGTTCATCACGTCGGCGATGAGCCCCACGTTGACACAATTGAGAAAATAGCGATGGCACTGTTCTCCTTGTTTGTTCTGATAACGGATACAGCCCAAATCTATCTTGCGCACACGATGCTTGACAAGCCAGTCGACAGTCTGTTCCAAGTTGCCTTCCTTGAAGTCCCAATAGCGGGCGAAATCATTCATGGCACCATTGGGTATGACGCCCAGCGAAATCTGGTCACGCACCTGCTTCTCTTCCTTCATCAGACAATTGACAGCATCGTTCAGAGCCGAATCGCCACCCACCACGACGATGGTCTTGTAGCCATTATGGATAAGCATGGTCACAAGTCGTTCCACACTGTCAGTAGACTCGCTCTGCACGAAATCGTACTGAACTTGGCGTTCGTCCAGTGCTTTCTGGATTCGTTCTCGTTGCTTGTTGTTATGTCCTTTGGGACAATACAGTATGCCCCATCTGTCTTGTTGCATTGTTTCCCCCTAAGTTAGTATCTGTATAATAGCTCTTACTTTTTCTTCCATAGGCAGCAAGGCGTCTATCCAGTGTATGGTAAAACCTCGCCGTTCCATACCTCGGAACCAAGTCATCTGGCGCTTGGCAAACTGGTGAATGGCTATTCCCAGGCGTTGGAACATTTCATCGTAGGTGGTCTGTCCTGTCACGTATTCCGTCACGAACTTGTACTCCAGTCCGTAGTATATCAAATCTTCTGCAGGAATGCCTTCGTTCAGCAGGCTCCGCACTTCATCCACCATTCCTCCTTCCAGTCGGGCTTTTAGCCTATTGGTAATTTTCTGTCTGCGAGCCTCGCGATCGATATTAACGCCAATGATGACTGAGTCAACTGGCGGCAATTCACGACGTGGCACAGGATGTTGCAGATTATAGGTTTCAATCTCAATGGCACGGATGGCTCGCTGACACGAGTCCACATCCGTCTTGTTGTGCATGTTGGAACCGTTCTGCTGTTTCAGTTCGACCAGCATCTGTGTCAACTCGTCCAGTGCCTTGTCTTCCAGACGCTTCCGGAGTTCCGGATTCTGCGGAACAGGCGACAATTGGTAGCCTTTCAGCACAGCTTCTATATAGAGTCCTGTGCCTCCACACAAAATAGGAATCTTCCCCCTACCTATTATATTATTATAGGCATCGAAAAAATCCTGCTGATATTGGAATAGATTATACTTGGTGCCAGGCTCTGCAATGTCAATCAGATGGTAGGGAATATCTCCGTAGTCCTCCAGGTCCTTGCCCGTTCCTATGTCCATCCGGCGATATACCTGCCGCGAGTCAGCTGAGATAATCTCCCCGCCAATCTCTTTTGCCAACGAGGCAGCCAAAGGAGTCTTGCCGCTGGCTGTAGGACCAAGTATGGTGATCATCCGTTCCGACATGTTCTGGCGAGCAAGTCAAAAATATCGGTTACAACACGTCTTCGTTCCTCAGATAGTACATCATGCTCTCACGGACATCCAACTTGTATTTCAAGTCATGGAAATTATCTATTACCCAGCGGCCATCCTCATACACCATATCTATTCTGGCAGGGGTGTACGATTCTGTACCATAGGCTACATAATTGACCGAAGCGGTCATGACGGAATCCATTGACAAACGAGATATCTCAAAATCGTCAAAGGTCACGACTCCAAGCTCACGAGTCATAGTCCAATACTCAATCTCGAAAAACAAGGTGGCCGTCTCTTCCTCTTTGCAACGCACTTTCATGAGCATCTTGTTCCAAGACTTCGAGCAGTAGGCTCTGTCAAAGATGTCGCCCATCGGGGCGCCACCGGTACTCAGAGTGTTATACCTCACCATGCTGAATATGCTTCTTGCACGCTCCAACACGATACCTTCCTCAATCGACCGCCTCATCTCAATATCTTGAGTACCGACCGATTGCACACTGTCCTGAACCAGGATTGTACTGGCATAGTTTCTTGCCACCTCTTCCTTGTTCTTCTGGCAGCTCATTAGTACAACGGGTATGACAAAGAGCCACCAACTTACCTTAAAAAATAATGAACGTTTCAATGGTTATGATATATAAAAATACGTATTTCGGCTGCAAAGGTAAACAAAAAAAACCGTCCGACAAAATCGGACGGCTTTTTTTTTATACGTTTAATAATTATTTCAACTCTGCGAGGTACTTGATTGTACGAACCATCTGAGAAGTATAAGAGTTCTCATTGTCGTACCAAGCAACAACCTGTACCAGTGAGTTGCCGTCGCCGATCTTAGAAACCATAGTCTGGTTAGCATCGAACAGAGAACCGAACTTCATACCGATGATGTCGCTAGAAACGAGCTTCTCCTCAGTGTAGCCGAATGACTCGTTCTGAGCAGCCTTCATAGCAGCGTTGATATCTTCAACAGTTACCTCACCCTTAACAACAGCGTGCAGGATGGTGGTAGAACCTGTAGGAGTCGGAACGCGCTGTGCAGCACCAATCAGCTTGCCGTTCAGCTCGGGGATAACCAGACCGATAGCCTTAGCAGCACCAGTAGAGTTAGGAACGATGTTCTGAGCACCGGCACGAGCACGCTGAACATCACCCTTGCGCTGAGGACCGTCCAGAATCATCTGGTCGCCAGTGTAAGCGTGTACAGTGGTCATGATACCGCTCTGGATAGGAGCGAAATCATTCAGAGCCTTGGTCATAGGAGCCAGACAGTTAGTGGTGCAAGAAGCTGCAGAAATAACGGTGTCGGCAGGAGTCAGAGTCTTGTGGTTTACATTGTAAACGATGGTGGGCAGGTCGTTGCCAGCAGGAGCAGAGATAACAACCTTCTTAGCACCAGCAGTCAGGTGAGCAGAAGCCTTCTCCTTAGAAGTATAGAAACCTGTGCACTCCAGAACAACGTCTACATCCAGCTTGCCCCAAGGCAGCTCAGCAGCGTTAGGAATAGCATAGATGGTAATCTTCTTGCCATCAACTACGATGAAGTCCTCACCAGCCTCAACAGTGTGCTTGTTCTCACCGAACTTGCCACAGAAACCACCCTGAGCGGTATCATACTTCAGCAGGTGAGCGAGCATCTTAGGACTTGTCAAGTCATTGATAGCTACAACTTCATAACCTTCAGCCTCGAACATCTGACGGAAAGCGAGGCGACCGATACGGCCAAAACCGTTAATTGCTACTTTTGTCATTTTTGCTTAATTATTAAATGGGTTATACCTAATATTGTCAATTTTTTCGCGTCTATTTGACACTTTTTCTTGATTTCGGATGCAAAGTTACAAAAAAATTCCTATATTTGCACGTGATTTCAGTCTTAATTAAGATTAAAGATTGATTATAAAACAATAAAAATGAGATAAATCAAGGCAGAAAGGCCGAGATTGCTAAACGCAGATTGCAAATTAAACACTTATAAGTTAAACATTAAAAATTTAAAGATTATGGGATTTATCAGTGAATTCAAAGAGTTTGCCATGAAAGGCAACGTATTGGACATGGCAGTCGGTGTAATCATCGGCGGTGCATTCGGTAAGATTGTATCAAGTCTGGTTGACGACATCCTGATGCCTTGTGTAGGTATGATTACTGGCAATGTGGACTTTACCTCACTGGCCTTCCAGATTGGCGAGGGTGAAGGAGCAGCCGTCCTGAAGTACGGACAATTCATTCAGAACGTCGTAGACTTCCTCATTGTAGCATTCTGTATCTTCCTGATGTTGAAGGGCATCAACAAGCTGAACCGCAAGAAGGAAGTGCCCGCAGAGCCCGCTGCACCCGCAGGACCCACCCAGGAGGAACTGCTGGCCGAGATTCGCGACCTGCTGAAGACGAAGTAAGTCAAGAAATACACATTATTTATATTTAAGGTGGCCACAAATGATGGTCACCTTATATTTTTTATGTACCTTTGCGGCCAGTTATGGAAAAGACTTTAGATTTTAAACCAAAATTCTTTGCGGCCATACGGAATTACGACCGCAAGACTTTCATGGCCGACCTCATGGCCGGCGTCATTGTGGGCATCGTGGCACTTCCGTTGGCAATTGCCTTCGGTATTGCCAGTGGTGTGAGCCCTGAGAAGGGTATCATCACAGCCATCGTTGCAGGACTCATGATTTCGCTCTTCGGAGGTTCGAAAGTGCAGATTGGTGGTCCTACGGGTGCCTTTATCGTCATTGTCTACGGCATTATCCAGCAGTACGGCATGCAAGGACTGACTGTTGCCACACTGATGGCAGGCGTGTTCCTCATCTTGCTGGGCGTACTCCGTCTGGGAACCATCATCAAGTATATCCCCTACCCCATAGTAGTGGGCTTTACCTCTGGTATCGCCGTGACTATCTTCACCACACAGATCAAGGACTTGTTCGGACTGACCATGGAGACAGTCCCCAGCGACTTCGTGGAGAAGTGGATAGCCTACTTTGCACATATCGGTACCATTGATACATGGTCGGCAATAGTAGGAATATTCAGTGTGGCGCTCATTGCCTCCTGGCCCATGCTGGCACGTATGTTCCACCTGTCACCTCTGAAGGCACTCCCCGGCTCGTTGGTAGCGATTATCCTCATGACTGTCGTCGCCCTACTGCTCAAAGAGTATGCCGGTGTGACGTCCATCGAGACCATCGGCGACCGTTTCAGCATCAACTCCACCCTGCCAGGTGCCGTGGTGCCGGAGCTTACGTGGGAAACTATTAAAGGATTGGTAGGTCCTGCCGTAACGATTGCCGTGCTGGGGGCCATCGAGTCGCTGCTGTCTGCAACCGTTGCCGATGGTGTCATCGGTGACCACCACAACTCGAACACGGAACTTATAGGACAGGGAATAGCAAACATTGCCTCGCCCATTTTCGGCGGTATTCCTGCTACTGGTGCCATTGCCCGCACCATGACCAACATTAACAACGGTGGTCGTACACCTATTGCAGGTATAGTACATGCTGTCATTCTACTGATGATTTTCTTGTTCCTCATGCCCCTGGCTCAATATATCCCGATGGCCTGCCTTGCCGGCGTCCTGGTTGTAGTGGCATACGGTATGAGTGGATGGCGCTCATTCTTGGCGATGGCTCGCAACAACCCCAAGAGCGACGTGACAGTATTGCTGCTGACATTCTTCCTGACCATCATCTTCGACCTCACCATAGCCATCGAGTTTGGACTCATTTGTGCCTGTCTGCTCTTCATGCGTCGCATGGCTGAGACTACTGATGTTCACGCCGTGCTCAACGAGATAGACCTGAACGAGGACGCTGACATGCAGAAAGGCAATCTGGAGCACCTGACCATTCCCGAGGATGTAGAGGTCTACGAAATCAACGGTCCTTACTTTTTCGGTGCAGGCAGCCGCTTCGAAGACATCATGGCACACTATGGCCGCCGGCCTAAGGTCCGCATCATCCGCATGCGTAAGGTGCCGTTCATTGACTCCACGGGTATGCACAACTTGGAGAACATGTGCCAGATGAGTCAGAAGGAAGGTGTGACTGTCGTACTTTCCGGCGTCAATCCCAAGGTACAGGCTGTGCTTGAGCGCAACCACTTCAACGAGCTGTTGGGCGAAGAGAACATCTGCAACCACATTGACCTGGCCTTGCAACGTGCACGCCAGATTGTAGGATAGACTTCTACGAATTATTTTATTATCAGAATGGATAGCCGATGGCAAAGTGCAGCGTCTGGTTGCGCTTGAAGCCATCGGCATTAAAGAATCCGGACTTGTCTGTCTCATAGGGCACATGAAGACCGATACCCCAGTCGAGACGTACCACCAGGAAGTCGAGATTGTAGCGAATGCCAATGCCCGTTCCGACGGCCAACTGGCGGAAGAGATTCTTCATCTGGAAATAACCCGCAGAGCCTTCTGCCGTATTCCACACGTTACCGGCATCCAGGAACAGTGCTCCATGGAGATTGCCAAAGAGTTGCTGACGATACTCCAGGTTACCCAGCAACTTTAGATTGCCATTTCGCATCAGATAGTCGGTAGCACGATCGCCAAAGGACTCTACATCGCCAGGGCCCACGCCTCGCACAGAGAAAGCACGGACTGAGTTTGCACCCCCCATATAGAAAAGTTCCGAGTTGGGAGCTTGCGTGCTGTTACCGTAGCACCAGATGTACCCGCCGTTGAGGTGGGCCACCAGCTGCGAACTGCTATTGAGCGTCCACGTCTTGGTAAAGTCCGTTTCCAGTTTCACGAACTGTGAATAGGGATTCTTGAACAGTGTTTTGTTTTTCTCGTTCCAGTCGCGTCCCGCCACGACGTCATAGAGTGCCACCACATTGCCCGACTCCGCGATAGTCGTTTCCCAGCGTATGGGATGCCGCTTCGCCGTGGGCGAATTGTAAGTATAGGTATAGCGCATCTCCGGAATAAAGTAGTCTTGCATAGTGGCCTTCAGATAGGGATTCTTTTGCACCAGCGAGTCATAAGCCGCCGTATGGCTGTTCATGAACTGATATTTGAATGTCAACGGTGAAAACTCATGCCTGCTTTGGGCGGTAGGCTGCCACTTGTAAGTCCACTCGCCCGAAACGACATGCATCTTGTAGTAGTCTGGACGGTAGATGACGTCAGTAGAAATCTTGGCGAGCGTAGTGGGTGTGGTATAGAACCTGCGCCGCCGTCCGGGACGGCGGCGATTGGCACTACCTGGAGCGAAGCGTCGTGAATTGCCTCCGAAGAAAGGAGCAATGATACGCGGAAACTCAATGGATGCGTCAGCACCATACTCATAGTTGTTCATGCTGGATCCACCACTGGTCGACCACTCATAGGAACCATGCAGGTTGACATCGATTTTCTCGCCCCCACGAAAGGCGTTGCGACGGGTGACACCCAGCCGCAGCTCAGGTCCCATGCGCCCAATGGTGCGGGCATTGAAATTGGTCTCAACGTAGAAGTCCCAAGGTTTGTCGAAGACACAGTTGAGCGTCAGGTCGAGCGTATCATTCCCCACCGTATCGCGGGGAGTGAACACGAAGTCTGTCATCGAGAACAAGCCCATCGCATTGATCTTGGTGATTGATTCCTGATAGTCGTCGTAGCTATAGAGCTGGCGGGGACGCAGTCGAAGGTCGGCCATGAGCACGCGGGGACGGATGGGAGGACGCTTACCCGAAAAGCGGACTGTAAAGAAACGCCCGCGGAACGAATCGGTAGGCTGTTCCATGAACGACTTCTTCATATTGATGCTGATACGTCCGATGTACCACCTGCGCTTGGCTACTGCTGGGATGCCGTCTGCCAACTGGAGGCGCAACTGCGCCTTGTTGCCGACCACTGTGGTGTCTGCCAGATAGGAGGCATAGCTGGGCTGATAAAAGTAGTAGCCGTTGTTACGCAACAGTTGGCTGACTCGCAGGCGCTCGGCGTCAAGGTTGCTGACAGAAAATGGATCACCCCGATGTATCTTGGCCTCAGCGAGGGTGGCATGTATCAGGCTGTCAGCCTTGGCGGGGAATCCGAAGTATCCGACGCTATCAAGCCGGTATAGCCGCCCTGGTGTAACGCTATAGCTGATCTTGGCCGTCTTGGGATTCTTCTGCGTGACGACCTCGAAGTCTACTTGTCCGTTGAAGAATCCATGATTGTGCAGCACCGACTGTGCCACCTGAGCTCGAAGTTCGGGGTTAACCCACGACATGAGCACAGGCTGCTTGCCAAAGGACTTCAGCATCCATTTGCCGAAACCCGACTCTGCTCCCTGATAGTGGTTCCATACGCTGACACCGAACGAGAAGGGCATACGGTAGTAGGAGCTTCCCAAGATGGCGCCATTCGGAGCAGTGGCCAGAGCGGCATCAACTTCCTCTTTGATGGTTCTGAAATAGTCGGCAGTCGACGGGGTTTCCGCTATGGGAGCCACCGAGTCAATCGTCGATTCCTCTACAGGGTCGTAGGAAATCTTGGTCAGTCCCGTGAAGAGCTGGTCGCC
>Ga0310695_10008714_pt1 | contig 15533 bp, 10 predicted proteins | sample RumenRJG_04DNA_FD_203882 | JGI IMG/M metagenome (GOLD analysis project Ga0310695, IMG submission 203882) | Bovine rumen microbial communities from Lethbridge, Alberta, Canada - RJG_04 (v2) (version 2) | ecosystem: Host-associated > Mammals > Digestive system > Stomach > Rumen | place: Canada...
GCGAGAAATGGAACGTTGACATCGTGGGTGGCGATACCACCTCTTCTTATACCGGACTGGCCATCAGCATCACCTGCATCGGTGAAGCCCGCAAGGAGGATATCGTCTATCGCAACGGTGCAAAGAATACCGACCTTATCTGTGTCTCTGGCGACCTTGGTGCAGCCTATATGGGTCTGCAACTGTTGGAGCGCGAGAAGAGCGTGTACTATCAGCAGGTAAACGAGGCCAAGAAGAAAGGCGACAACAAAGCCCTTGAGGAACTGGCTCATTTCAACCCCGACTTTGCCGGCAAGGAATATCTCCTTCAGCGCCAACTTCAGACTGAGGCCCGCGGTGATATCATCAACAAACTGCGCGAGGCAGGCGTTCATCCCACTGCCATGATGGATATCAGCGATGGTCTGTCATCAGAACTGATGCATATATGCAAACAGAGCGGTGTGGGCTGCCGTATCTTCGAGAAAGAAATCCCCATCGACTACCAGACAGCTGTGATGGCAGAAGAGATGAATATGAATGTCACCACCTGTGCACTTAACGGCGGTGAAGACTACGAACTGCTCTTCACTGTGCCCATTGGCGACCTGGACAAGGTAAAGGACATGGAAGGTGTGCGTATGATTGGTCATATCACCGACCAGAAATATGGCCATATTCTCGTCACACGCGACAACCAGGAATTCGAACTCAAGGCCCAAGGTTGGAACCCATTAAACGACCAAAAGTAAAGAATTGAAGCGAATTTTTCAACAATAACGCTTCTATAGAGGAGAAAATTCTTAAAAACTGCAAAATAATTGACCAAACGTTTGGTCAATTATTTTTTTATTTGTACCTTTGCACCCGCAAACGAAAGGATTGCAGTGAACACATGATGGTGCCTTAGCTCAGTTGGTAGAGCATCGGACTGAAAATCCGTGTGTCCCCGGTTCGATTCCTGGAGGTACCACTCCTCCTTTCATTATGAATCCCGTGTAAGTCGAAAGACTGAAACGGGATTTTTCTTTTCCCCTTTTTCCACAACACAAGCACACGATCCTCCCCTATTCAGAGAAAGAAAAAAAATGGAGTAACTGTGCGTTACTCCATTGGGAAAAGTCCAAACAATTTTGCGTCTATCATATCCGTGACCTGCTTGAAGTCCTCCGGGTTATCACCAAACTTGCAGTGATCACCGTCGACCACAATCAGCGGACCTTTATAGTCGGCTATCCATTCCTCATACCTGCGGCTCAGTCCTTCCAGATAATCCAGTCGCATGGTCTGCTCATACTCACGACCGCGCTTCTGAATCTGTGCCACCAGCGTCGGAATACTGCTACGGATATAAATCATCAGTTCCGGCAACTTCACCAGCGACATCATCAGGTCAAACAAGTCCTTATAGTTCTGGAAGTCGCGGTCACTCATCATACCCTGTCCATGCAGGTTGGGTGCGAAGATGCATGCATCCTCGAAAATCGTGCGGTCCTGAATGATGGTCTCTTTTGAATTGGCAATCTCCACCACCTCCTTAAAACGCTTGTTCAGGAAGTATATCTGCAGATTAAACGACCAACGTTTCATGTCGGCATAGAAATCCTCCAGATACGGATTATTATCTACAGGTTCAAATCTTGGCGTCCAGCCATAACGGTGGGCCAACATCTTTGTCAGAGTGGTCTTGCCACTTCCTATGTTTCCGGCTATTGCGATATGCATATTGTTATAATATTTTTATTCAGGGAAAAGTCCAAACAGTGTACTGTCGATACGGTCGACAATACGTGCAAAATCCTTCGGGTTATTCTGATAGTCCAGTTCATCTTTCTCGATGACCATCACCTTACCCTTATACATCTTATAGATAAACTCATCGTAACGACGGTTCAGGTTCTCCAGATATTCCAGCTTCATGGTCTGCTCATACTCACGTCCGCGCTTCTGGATATTACCTACCAGATGAGGGACAGACGCCCGGAGATAGATCATCAAATCAGGATAATGTACTACACTCATCATCTGTTCAAAGAGCTCCATATAAGTCTCATAGTCGCGATCAGAGAGATTACCCATGGCCTTATTGTTCTGCATGAACACATAGACACCCTCAAAGATAGAACGGTCCTGAACAATGGTATGCTCTGATTTTTCAATCTCTATGAGATCACGGAAACGCTCTTTCAGGAAGTACACTTCCAGATTGAACGACCAACGATGGATATCACGATAATAGTCTTCCAAATACGGATTATGGTCAACAGCCTCGAAACGTGCTTCCCATCCGTAATGACGGGCTAGCATACGAGTAAGTGTTGACTTTCCGCTTCCAATATTTCCTGCTACTGCTATATGCATTTTCTAAGGTTTCTGACCGCAAAGGTACTAAAATATTACGAAACAACAAAATTCTTAATTCTTAATTCTTAATTCTTAATTAAATTATGTACCTTTGCGCAAAATTCTTATAACTATGGGTATTATAATAGGTATAGACGTGGGCATCAGCACCACGAAGATTGTAGGATTGAAGAATGGCCGTGTGGTTTCACCCATTCGCATCACGGCTGCCGACCAGGTAACATCACTCTATGGTGCATTCGGAAGATACCTGCATGACAACAAAGTAGAATTGAAGGATGTAGAACAGGTGATGCTGACAGGTGTCGGTGCTGCCTATATTGACGAACCGGTATACGGTATCCCCACGCAAAAGGTTGACGAGTTTATTGCCGATGGTCTGGGAGCACGCTTCGAGAGCGGCCTCTCCAAGGCAATCGTTGTGTCAATGGGCACAGGAACCAGTTTTGTACAGTGCGACGGTGATGATATCCGCCATATCGGTGGACTCGGTATCGGTGGCGGTACGCTGCAGGGACTGAGCCGAGTGATGCTGAACACACGCGACCAGAAGCAGATTCAGAGTCTGGCCATGCAGGGCGACATCCATAATATCAACCTGCTTATCGGTGATATCTCCACCCACCCGCTGCCCGGTCTGCCCATGAATGCCACAGCCAGTCTGTTCTCCAAGGCACAGTACGACGCACCGAAGGAAGATATCGCACTGGGCATCATCGTCATGGTGCTGCAGAGTATTGGCTCTGCTGCCATCCTGTCGGCACTCAACTCAGGCATCAAGGACTTTGTTCTCATCGGTAACCTCACGCTGCTGCCTCAGTGCAAGGAGGTATATCCCATGCTTGAAAAACTCTACCAGGTACATTTCCACATTCCAAAGTTCGCCGAGTTCTGCACAGCTATCGGTGCAGCCCTGGCTTATCATCAAAACCAAGAATCAACCAGATAACTATGATTTACAAACATTTTCTGACTGTTGCAGCAGGATTGATGCTGACAGCAACCGTTCAAGCCAAGCCGTTTTATGCTGTAAAGGCTGACACACTTAAGAAGGATACCACCGTTACCGACACGACAAAAGTCGAAAAGGATGGCGTAAAGTCTAAGGCAAAGAAAGAACCAAAAGAGACTGAGTATCAAAAGATTATCAAGAAAGGAGGCACCGTAGCCGACGGTCTTTTCCGCGTACGTCATATCGAAGACAAATACTACTTCGAGGTACCCGACTCTATGTTGGGACGCTATATTCTCTGTGTCACCCGCTTCACTGCCGTGCCTCAGAATTTCGGTCAGTTTGCCGGTGAGGAAATCACCCATTCGACCATCTATTTCGAGAAGCGCGACACCAGTCAGATCATGATCAGACAGTACGTATTGTCACATCTGGCCGACAACGGAGACAATATCTCCCGCACCCTGGAACAGTCTACCGTTGACCCCATCGTACAGGCGTTCAAGGTCATCGGACAGAATGAAGAGAAAGATGCCAGCCTCATCGAGGTTACCTCACTCTTCAATAGCGACAATAACCTGATGAGCTTCTCAAACACCGACAAGACCACTTTGAAGGTCGGTGGCCTGATGAAGGACCGCACCTTCATCGACACCATCAAGGTGTTCCCAACCAATATCGAGGTAGCCACCACCCGCACCTACGGTTCTTCGCCTGCCCGTTCAGAGGCATCAAGGACAGGTACTATCACCATGGCTTTCAACACATCAATGGTGCTTCTGCCCAAGGAGCCTATGCGCAAGCGTCTGTGGGACGACCGTGTAGGTTATTTCGTGAATAACTTCGTGCGTTTCAGTGATGACCAGCACAAGACCGAACACGAATCGATTATCTCACGCTACCGTCTGGTGCCCAAGAACAAGAAGAAATACCTGCGTGGCGAACTGACCGAGCCCGAGAAGCAGATTGTGTATTATATCGACCCCGCCACTCCCAAGAAGTGGATTCCCTATCTGATTCAGGGTATCAACGACTGGAACGTAGCATTCGAGGCTGCCGGTTTCAAGAACGCCATCACAGCCAAGGTGCTGCCCGAGGATGACCCCAACGTGAGTCTGGAGGATGCCCGTTATTCTGTACTGCGCTATCTGCCCTCAGAGACAGAGAACGCCTATGGTCCCCGCATTGTTGACCCACGCTCTGGTGAGATTATCGAGGCTCATATCTGCTGGTTCCATAACGTGATGAACCTGCTCACAAAATGGTATATGGTACAGTGCGGTGCTGTCGATAAGCGTGCACAGACCATGCATTTCGACGACAAGCTGATGGGCGAACTCATCCGTTTCGTATCAAGTCATGAGGTTGGCCACTCACTGGGTCTGCGTCACAACATGGGTGCTTCGTTTGCTACACCCGTTGAGAAGTTGCGCGACAAGGCATGGGTTGAGAAAAATGGCCATACAGCCAGCATCATGGACTACGCCCGTTTCAACTATGTGGCACAGCCCGAGGACAATATCTCACCAAAGGGTCTGTTCCCCCGTATCAACGACTACGACAAATGGGCTATCAAATGGGGTTACCAGTGGCGCCCTGAGTTCAAGGATGAGTATGAAGAGAAGGAAAAGCTGATGACCGAGACAACGAATATCCTGAAAGGTAACCCACGTCTTTGGTTTGGTGGTGAGGGACGTAATGAGGATCCGCGCGCCCAGACCGAGGACCTGAGCGACAACAATGTCAAGGCCTCTGAATATGGTATCAAGAACCTGAAGCGCGTCATGCAGCACCTGCCTCAATGGACCAAGGAGGAAAACGACCAGTATGATGATCTCGTAGAGATGTATAAGGCCGTTACCGATCAGTTCAACCGTTACATGAACCATGTAGCCAAGAATATCGGTGGCCGTTATATCAACAACATGCCAGGCATGGAGCCTTATGCCCCAGTGCCTGCAGCCCGTCAACGCGAGGCTCTGCTGTATCTGGGCAGAAATATCTTCGAGGCTCCCGAGTGGCTCTATCCCGCAAATATTCTGTCTAAGAGCGGTGCCGATGCCGGTACCACCCAACAGCAACAGCAGACGAATCTGCTCACCCGTCTGATGACACCCCTGATGCTGAGCAATATCAGCACCAGCGACTATGCCGTCAATCAGTATCTGGACGACCTCTTTTCACAGGTATGGACAGCACCAAAGAGCAGCAGTTCTTTCCAGCAGAAGGCCCGTCGCCAGTTGCAACGTTCGTATGTGCAGAACTTGAACAGTCTGCTCAATCCTTCAGAAGCCGACCTCAAGGGAGCTATGTCACGCAACTACAACTCAGACGCCATGCTCTATGTGCTGCAGAACCTGCAGAAGGTAGAGACCTACTGTCAGCAGCAGATGAAGGCATCTGAGGGTATCAATGCCCTGCATTTCGAAGATCTGCTCCGCGAGATAAAACTTATCCGCGAGCGCCGCACCACAGTAAAATAAGATTATGCACAGAAGTCACAAACAGTCCCTAGTCCTGGCAATTGCCCTCCTTTTCTCTGTCATATCATTTGCTCAGAAAGGAGGACACACGCTGAATGTCACGGTCACTGAGAAAGGCACCCGCGATGCCATCATCATGGCCACCATGCAACTGCAGCCCATCGGGGCAATGGCCGTGACCGATGTTAATGGTAAGGCTACCATCAACAACATCCCGTCAGGTGAGTACACCCTGCAAATCAGTTATGTAGGTTTCGAACCAGTCAACACACGTGTAAAAATCAGCAAGGACCTGCAGATGCAGTTCCAGATGACACCCTCCTCCCTGTCGCTGCGCGAGGTGCAGGTAGTGGCGCGTCAACGTGAGAGTGGAGCCTCAACGGCCAATGTCATCGGTCGTCAGGCTATCGATCACCTGCAGGCCACGTCACTGGCTGATGTGATGCAACTGATTCCAGGACAGCTGATGGACCGTCCTGACCTCACAGCCAAACAGGGACTGCAACTGCGCACACTTCAGAATAACTCCACCATGTCCTTCGGTACCAGCATCGTTGTGGATGGTGTACCGATGTCCAATAATGGTGAGATAGGTCAGGGTGCCTTCTCTGGCACCGCCTTTGCCGGTTCTGATATGCGTCAGATTTCAGCCGATAACATTGAGGAGGTAGAGATAATCCGTGGTATTCCCTCTGCCGAATACGGCGACCTGACCAGTGGACTCGTGGTGGTTCATTCCAAGGTTGGTGTCACGCCATGGCAGGTAAAAGCCAAGATTAATCCGGGCCTTCAGAACTATAGCGTAGGCAAGGGCTTCTCTCTTGACAAGGCAGGCATCATCAATGCCAGTTTCGACTATGCCAAGGCATGGGGCGACCCACGTCAGAAGACACGCTCTTTCGACCGTTACACTGCCAATATCGGATGGGGCTATGACATCACTCCCCGCTGGCATGCTGACACCAAACTGCGTTTCATGCAGGCCAAGGACTGGACTGGTCAGGACCCCGATGCCATTCAGGACGGTACTGAGAACAAGTCAAAGACTACCACCATTGGACTTAACCATAACGGACGCATCCGTATGGACCTGCCGTTGATGCGCTCTTTGAAATATACCCTGGGCATCACCATGACGCAGACTGACACCCGCAACACCAGTTTTGTATCCGTCAGCAGTGGTTTGCTACCCATACTCACGGCTCGCGAGACTGGTTACTACTCAGTTCCATGGGTTACTTCATCCTATCTGGCAACGGGTATCACTGAGAGTCGTCCGGGAAATATCTTCTTTAAGATGACCGATGATTTCTTCTGGCGCAGCGGAAAGACCGTTCAGAGTTTCAAGGTGGGCGTTGACTATCACTACGACTGGAACACAGGCCGCGGCTATTACAATGCCGACGAGAGTCTGCCCTACCGTCCCAACAGCAATGGTCGTCCCCGAGCCTTCGATGACATCCCCGGCCTGCATCAGTTGTCAGCCTTTGTTGAAGACCAGTTCACCTATAATATAAATAAGGTAAACCGCCTGCGCATCAACTTCGGTCTGCGCTTCACGTCAATGCAGCCCTTCAGCGATGTGGCTACCACCGCCCTCTCGCCCCGTTTGAATGCTGCGTTCACCGTGACGAAATGGCTCGACATCCGCAGTGGCATCGGCCTTAACTCCAAGACACCCGGACTGATGCACCTCTATCCCGACAAGAAATATATCGATGACCTGGTTGGCAATTTCACCATGGCAGCCACACCGGCTTACTACACGCATACCGAAGTCTATGACGTACAGCGCTCCAAGGGACTGAAGAACGCCACGACGACAAAGGTAGAAGTGGGTGCCGACATCAAACTGCCCGGCAACCGCAAGCTGAGCATCCTGGCTTACGAGGATCGTACGCCTAATGGTTTTGAGGCAGCCGCCGACTATTTCACCTATACCTACAATCTCTTCGACGATACCCATATGCCAACAATCGGAAGCGATGGTCAGCCTGATTTCTCTACCGGCTATGCCTATCAGTTCACCTGCTTCGCCACAACCGGTCAGTTGGCTAATACCGATAAGACCATCAACCGCGGTGTGGAGTACGACTTCGACCTGGGAGAGATCAAACCGCTGAAGACAAACCTCTATTTCAGTGGTGCATGGAACGAGACCAAGACCGACTGGAGCACACGCATGAACACTATGTCCGTGCCTGCTGCGCTGCTCACGGGTACAAAGTACGCCGGCCGTAACATTTCACCCGTACGTATAGTCTATCCTTCCGGTCTCGACTATACCCGCCTGCGCCGCTTTGTCACTACGTTGCGTGCCGTCACCCATATCCCACAACTAAATATGGTGGCTTCGTTCACGGCACAGGCTATCTGGCACAACTCTACATGGAGCTACACTGCCGACAAGAATCCTATCGGATGGATCAGCAGCGACCTTGTCTATCATGACATCAACTCTGCCGACTATATCACCTTCGACGGCGGGCAGATTGCCACCAACGATGAGAAGCTGCAGTTGAAATACTCAGACAACGAACCTACTGAGTCGCCTACCACCTGGAACCTCTCGGCTCGTCTGACGAAGGAAATCAGTAAGACAGGAACCCTCTCACTCTATGTGGACAACTGCCTGTTCTACGAGCCCTATCTGAAAGGCAATAAGACATCTACACTCTCACAACGCAACACAGGAAAGTTTGCTTTCGGTGCTGAACTCTCACTGAAATTCTAATTATTCAGAACTGGAGAATGACTATGACAAAAAGACTTCATACGATATTAGTCGCTTGCGGACTGTTTGCTCTCACTTCGTGTGTAGACTATAGCGATGCTACCAGCGAAACATCCGCACGCGTCCAAATCCTGATGCCAAAGGAATTCACTGGCACCTCTACCCTTGCAGGCCATGAGGTCATACTGCAGCAAGGCAGCACGCGTCTCTCTGCCACAACCGATGCCAATGGCGTGGCTACGTTCAATGGCATTATCCCTGATGTCTATGACATCTCGTGCTCATGGGAAATTACAGAGGCTGAGTATCATCAGGCTACAGGCAGCAATCAATCCGTGAGTGGTTGTACTGTCTCTGGCTCGCAAAACTCCCTCCTCATCAAGGAAGAGCAGACCATTACCCTCTCTACGCAGTTGAGCATCAATCAGGATATCATCATCAGTAAGATCTACTATGCTGGCTCTAAAGACAACAACAATCGCAACTATATGGCTGGCAGATTCATTGAGATTTATAATCAAAGTAACAAGGAGATTGATGTGGCAGGCTTTTACATCGGTCTGGTAGAGGCCGAGAGCACGCAGGCTTACACCTTGCAGAACCTGCATGATGCCTATGCCGACTCCGTGGTACTGCTGAAGCAGATCTTCCGCATCCCTGCCACAACCAGCCATAAGGTTGCCGCTGGCGGCACTGTACTGATTGTAAACAGTGCCATAGACCATACCGCCAACAACACATCAATGGAATACGACCTTTCCGGTGCTGACTTCGAGGCTAAGGACTATAGCAGCAATCCCGTACAGAATAATCCTGCCACACCGGCATTGGAACTTATCTATACGATGTATCCCTCTATCTCCAACATGAATTTGGTACAGAGCGGCCCCTGTGGTGTCGTCATTTTCCGTACCGATGAGGATCCGGCTTCTTTGCCTACGACCTATCCTTACGGCAAGACCAGCGGCAACCAATGGAAACTGCTACCGAAACGTATGATTCTCGATGCAGTGGAAGTGCTTTCCAATAAAAATACCGGTGTTGACGTCGCCACCAAGCGTCTCTACGACGACTTGGATGCCGGCTACACCTATATCAATGCCGCCTCTGGTCGCAATGGTGAGGTGGTCTATCGCAAGACCAGCAAGCATGCCACTGATGGTCATGCCGTCCTGATGGACACCAACAACTCCAGCAACGACTTCAAAGTATCTACCACTATCAAGCCCCGCGAATACGATGAATAAGAAATATTTTCTAGTATCACTAGTCACACTAGTATCACTAGTTACACTAGACATCTCTGCTCAGGAGAGCGAGTATCGCTATGATGATGCCATGCAGCTGTGGCACCAAACCGATAATGCTGCCGGCCTGGGACTTGATAATAGTCGTGACCGTGGTTATGCAGAATTCAATCTGGAGCACCGCAGCGGCGACTATAGCAGGGTGCAGGAAGGTGACCAGCACAACCAACTGAAGTTCACCACCGAACGCTTTCAGCAAATCAGCATGCTGTTCGTAGGCTATGGCAAGTTCCAGTTTGACATGGACCACACCAAGCACCGCGCCTGGTGCGACGTGATGCGCCCCTACAACAGTAACCCGTTTTTCTCTGGCAGCAGTATCAGTGGCAGTTACGACACGCAGAACTTCGATTGCACGGCTGCTATCAGCACCATCCCCATCCCCCTGTCGGGCGAATCGATGGATCGCGAGATGGCTTTCGGTATCAAGCTAGACTATAAAGTGGGCGACCTCAGTCGTCTGCGCGACCCGCGTTCACGCTCTGAACTGCTCGACTATAAGCTCACCCCTGCCGCCACCTTCACCTTCGGCTATCACACCCTTGGCGTCAGTGGCTATTACAACCGCCGCAAGGAGAAGATACCCAATATCTCCACGGTGCAGACCGATCCTAACCTCATGTATTACACCATGAGTGGCATGGAGAATGCCAACGGTATCGTGGGAGGCTATAGCGGTTTCACACGTGAGTGGGTGAATCATCAGTTCGGTGCCGAGCTCAACTATGGTTATCAGCACGACGGTCTCAACAGCCTTACCTCTGTCAGCATCAGCCGCGGCACAGAGGATGCCTGGGGACAGTACAAATACGAACCGGGCCAGTACACCTCTTATATATATAAGGTGGCATCCCACAACCGCATCAAGAGCGGCGCCCTACTCCATCACCTCGACCTCGATATGGACTTCACCCAGGGCTATGCCGATGAATACCGTCAGCAGCTCATTCAGGAGAAAGATGCCCAGAAGGGCTACACCAGCTATCGCTACGAGACACAGATAGAGTACCAGAAGCGTTATCAGGTGAAGACCACCAACGCCTCTTTCCATTATCAAGTCAGTGTGATCGATGGACCCGCCATCGATAGCTACGCCGGCCTTCGCTTCTCTATGCAGCATGCCAGCAACAAGCACCTGCTGCCCCTCTCTGATTTCCAGTACGACCACTTCAACGTACAGGTTGAGGCCGGTAAGGCATTCTTCAACAAGCAACTGTGGATTGACCTCTCAGGTACCTATCATTTCGCCAAGAACGTAGAACTGAACCTGGCCGATGCCACGACGTCCTATGCGCAGAATGTATGGCTGGCAGACATAGACTACTACCACGCTAATTACTGGCAGGGTCATGCAGAGGTGAAATACAACTTCCCCCTGACCATCAAGCACACGCCATCACAGTGGTATGTCAAGGCCTATGGCGACTACCTCCGTACCAACAATCATCTGGATCAGAAGATGGTTGGACTCTCTATCGGAATATTTAACTAACCCATATCATAATGAAAACCAAACTATTCTTTTACGGACTGCTGACGCTGGCTACCATGCAACAAGCCAACGCACAGTCAGAACTCTATCCCAAGCATTTTGACTTGGAAGAAGTAACACTCCTCGACGGACCTATGAAGACAGCCATGGATCTGAATATCCAGATGCTGCTGCAGTATGATGTCGATCGTCTGCTCACACCCTATGTCCGTCAGTCCGGACTGGCCGACACGCAGGATGCCAGCAGCCCCTACTACCAGTGGCTCACCAAGCACCCCAACTTCAAGAACTGGGGTGGCGATGCTGGCTTCGACCTCAGTGGTCATGTTGGCGGTCACTATCTGTCGGCACTGGCATTGGCCTATGCAGCCTGTCATGATGCCCAGATGCAGAAAGTCCTGAAAGAGCGTATGGACTATATGCTCAAAGTCATGAAGGACTGTCAGGACCAGTACGACAACAACCAGGAAGGCCTCTATGGCTTCATCGGCGGACAGCCTATCAACGACTCTTGGAAGGCTCTCTATCAGGGCGACCTCTCTAAGATTCAGAAAAACTGGGGCTGGGTGCCTTTCTATTGTCAGCACAAGATTCTGGCTGGTCTGCGCGATGCCTATCTCTATGGCAACAGCAAAGAGGCAAAGGAGATGTTCCGCAAGCTCAGCGACTGGAGTGCCAACCTCATTGCCAAGGTCGACGATCAGGCTTTCGAGGGTTTCCTCAACTGCGAGCATGGCGGCATGAACGAGTCTCTGCTCGATGCCTATCAGCTCTTTGGCGATGCCAAGTATCTGGCTGCAGCCAAGAAATACACGCACAAGGCCATGCTCAATGGCATGCAGACGTTCAACGCCTCGTTCCTTGATGGCAAGCATGCCAACACGCAGGTGCCTAAGTTCATCGGTATGGAGCGTATTGGCGAGATGGATGGCGCTGCTGCCAACTACATCACCGCAGCAGAGAATTTCTGGAAGGATGTGGCCACCAACCGCACGGTGTGCATTGGCGGTAACTCGGTAAACGAGCACTTCCTCGCAGCTGCCAACGGCAACCGCTACATCGATCAGCCCGACGGTCCTGAGTCATGTAACACCAATAACATGATGAAGTTCTCCGAGATGCTCTTCGACCGCACCAGCGATGCGAAGTATGTGGACTTCTTCGAACAGGCCATGTGGAACCATATCCTCTCTACACAGGATCCTAAGACGGGTGGCTATGTCTATTTCACCACCCTGCGTCCACAGGGCTATCGCATCTACTCTGAGCCCAATAAGGGCATGTGGTGCTGCGTGGGCACGGGTATGGAGAACCACTCTAAATATGGTCATTTCATCTACACCCACGATGGCAAGAAAACGCTCTACGTGAACCTCTTCACCCCATCAAAGTTGGTCAGCAAGAACTTCATCGTTACTCAGGAGACCCAGTTCCCCTATAGCAACACCGTGACGCTTACCATTGGTAAGAGCGGACGCTACACGCTTGCCCTCCGTCATCCCGCATGGACAGGCAATGGCTACGCCGTAGCAGTCAACGGTTCTCCCATCGACGCTACCGCCAAGTCTGGTGATGCCTCTTACGTCAACATTGACCGCAAGTGGAAGAAGGGCGACAAGGTCACCATCACCCTGCCTATGGAACTGCGCTACGAGGAGTGTCCCAACTATACCGACTATATCGCCTTCAAGTATGGTCCTATCCTCTTGGGTGCCAACACGACCAATGGTAGCGAGCAACTGCGTAATGTCTATGGTGGCGAGGGCCGTATGGACCACTCACCTGGCGTTATGGGCAGTCAGAAGAACCTGATGTCGGCACCTCTTATCCTGGGCACCCGCTCTGACGTATTGGGTCGCATCAAGACACTGGATTCGTCAAAACTCAAATTCACAATCGATGTATCACGTCCCGGCGTAGAAACCTATAAGTGGACTACCCTCACCCTGCAGCCCTTCTATCAGATTCATCACGACCGCTATATGTGCTACTGGTATCAGCAGACACCCGAGAACTTCGCAAAGAGCGACATGGCTCAGAGCGAGGCAGCTATCGAGGCACTGAAGAACCGCACTATCGACTTCGTGGCTCCTGGTGAGCAGCAGAGCGAGGCCGGCCATGAGTACAACTACAGCAGCGACTCTGGCAAGGGCAGTTACAATGGCGAAAGCTATCGTGATGCCAAAGCTGGCGGTTACGTAGAGTTTGCACTGTTCAACAAGGATGCCATCAGCGACAGCCTGTCTGTCATGTGCCGCTTCACCACTGCCGACCATGGCCGTACTGCCACTCTGACTGTCGATGGCACCAAGATTGCCGACATCACTATCCCTGGCAGGGTAAGAAACAGCGAGAATGGTTTCTATAACATAGAATTCCCCATCCCTGCCGAACTGATGAAGGACAGCAAAGGCAAGATAAAGACCAGCTATAAGGTGCGCCTCTCTGCAACCGGCGCCACCCCCAACCCAGGTCTTTACTACCTGCGACTGGTAAAGAAATAAAAGATAAAATTGTCATAATCACGAGGCGTTATAAGTTATAACGCCTCGTTTTTTCGTTATTACAATTCTTGCCAATTCAAGGAAAATCGAATTTTCTTTTGGTTTTCTGCTCACTTATTTGTACCTTTGCACCCGAAGCATCAAGAGCAGTCATCTTCGGATGGACTCGCCAACCGAGCATTGGAAGCCACGGTGGTCAGTACGATGTGGTAGTATTAACTTCAAAAACATTCCAAATTATGCAACAACACATTTATTACATTCGCTATGCCCTGCAATTCGCAGACATGCAAATTCCCGAATTAGTAACAGTATTCAATCGCCAGGTCGGCAATCGAGGCTGGACCAGTATGCGTGCCTATCACGATTTAGCCCTCATCGACGAGTTCCAACGTCGAGGCATTGACATCTCCCTGATTAGCGATGGCAAGGCGATTTCATTTGTCCATCCTGTCAAATATGATTTAATCGCCAACCGACTGACCTTCATTGACTGAAGCCCCCTCTCCATAAAAGTACTCCACCCTTGCCGTCTGCTCTTGGCAAGGGGGGCATATCTCAGACTTTTAATTACTAAATCGTAGACATCTTTCTGAAAAATTCACTATCTTTGCATCGTTAATATTATAATAGGAGCAAAAAGAGCTATCGAAATTGTATTAGCAATGGAATATACATACAAATACCCAAGACCTGCAGTAACAGCTGACTGCGTGGTAATAACGAAGGAGGCGGAACCGAAGGTGCTGCTTATTCAGCGTGGCGCAGATCCATACAAGGGTTGCTGGGCTTTTCCCGGCGGGTTCATGAATATGGACGAGACCACGGAGCAATGTGCTATTCGGGAACTGGAGGAAGAGACTGGCCTGAAGGTGACTACCATTCAGCAGATAGGTGCGTACTCCAAGGTGGACCGCGATCCACGAGGACGCACTATCACTGTGGCTTACCTCGCCATCATTGATAAGCCTGCGCAAGTCACTGGTCAGGATGACGCAGCAAAGGCTGAATGGTTCCCCCTGTCAGCATTACCGGAATTGGCCTTCGACCATGCAGACATCATGGCAGATGCCATCAACTTCACAGGCTATAAGACCAAAATAATTTCTACTATTTATAGATACACTTGATACACTTATAATCTAAAATATTCTCCTGCGTACACACGCATATACATGTACGCACGAAGGGTTTTATAAAAACAAGTGTATTGAAGTGTATGTGTATTGATTCCTACGATGGAAAAATTGACCTAAACAAGAAAATGCATGCATCAAAAGTACAGAGGGAGTACAGAGGGGACGGGTGAGTGTCTCGCTCCGATGTAAAAAGTCTGATGTTTGAGGGATGATTCCATGCTTTAGCCTGCTCTCAGGCGGCTATCACTCTGCTTCTAGGCAGCAATCACTCTGCTCCTAGGCTGCTCCGTGGTGCACTCATGAGCGAGGCTAGAGTATGGCTGATAGCTGAGACAGTCCTTCTTCTCGTTCATGTCGGCGAGAGTGGACTTGGGCATCACCTTCAGACCGGCATGATACAACTTGGAGTTGAAAGCAGTCAACTGAGCCTCTATGCTAGGAAGGCTTGCGCTGCTGGTCAGCTGAGCATAACTCATGACAAGGAACTGGTCACGGCAAGTGAATCGTCTTGCATGAAAATCCCCTCTATATCTGTCAATACATTTCCTGAGCTCGTAGTCAGGGATGAGAGACATCAGT
>Ga0310695_10008715_pt1 | contig 15529 bp, 7 predicted proteins | sample RumenRJG_04DNA_FD_203882 | JGI IMG/M metagenome (GOLD analysis project Ga0310695, IMG submission 203882) | Bovine rumen microbial communities from Lethbridge, Alberta, Canada - RJG_04 (v2) (version 2) | ecosystem: Host-associated > Mammals > Digestive system > Stomach > Rumen | place: Canada...
TCGGGTCACGTGTGCACTGCTCGGGCTTGAACTTGTAAGCACCGTGAGAAGTACCGATGGAGATAGCCAGAGAGTCGCAACCAGAACGCTGGCTGAACTCGATGACCTCCTCAGGACGTGTATAGTGAGACTCTTCAGCAGAAACCTCGTCCTCAACACCAGCGAGGACACCCAGCTCTGCCTCAACAGTCACGTCGAACTGATGTGCATAGTCTACGCACTTCTTTGTGAGCTCGATGTTCTCATCGAACGGCTTAGAAGAAGCGTCGATCATGACAGAAGAGAAGCCCATGTCTACGCAGCTCTTCACCAGCTCGAAGCTGTCACCGTGGTCGAGGTGCAGCACGATCTCAGGATGGTTGCAGCCCAAAGACTTAGCATACTCCACAGCACCCTCAGCCATGTAGCGGAGGAGGATAGGATTAGCATAGTTGCGGGCACCCTTAGATACCTGAAGGATCACCGGAGAGCGAAGCTCGGAAGAAGCTGTGATAATAGCATAACCGCCAGTGACGGCTCTCTTGAACATCTCGCGTGTGTTGACGAGACCAAGATCTTTGTAATTAACTGCCATAATACTTAATAATTATGTTTAGAATGAAATCTTCTATATATAATGGTAGTCTTGCATATGCCCGTAGGGGCTCTGCTCTTACCACATGCAAATTTAACAAATTATTTTCTTACCGCAAAATGTCTCTTGATAATAAGTAAAGAAGAAGGTTAAAAAAGTTTATTTAGTCCTTTCTTCCTTCCCTTTAATACATCGTTTGTCATTCTAAGTTTACAATTCTCCACTATCCCACACATTATCTTTTTTCGAAGCCGCCATACCCAGCGTGAGTTTATAGGCCACATGCAGCATGAGGTAGCGGGGGATGGAGTTGGTCCATGTCTCGGTACGTCCCTGTTCATTGAGGATCAGCGTGGTGCTGTTGAGGTTGCCGAGGATGTCATAGGCATCGAGCATAAAGGTGAGGCGGTCGTGCACCAGCTTCTTCGAGAGGCGCGCATTCCACACGAGTTCACTACGGTTCATCTGCTCATCATTGTATCCCATGCGTCTGTAGTCGGTGATGTCCGTCGAGAGGTTAAGTCCCCAGGGCATCGTGACGTTGGCACCGAGCCGCAGGTTGCAGTCCCACGCATCGACAGCCTGAAAGTCGTGACGCCGGCTGTTGGCACTGTGATAGGCGACACGGCACTCAGCGAAGGCATTCAGCCGCGTGTCGAGCTGATAGTCGAGCTGCAACTGATTGTCCAGTTCCCAGCTGCGCACCTTGCTCCGCTGGTTGTCTACGCCCTCCACTGTGGTGAGGTCTACGCTGTTGTTGAAGTTGGCACCGAGGTCATTCTGTAGTCTCCATCGGGTAGCCTTGTCGAGGGGCATGGATAAGCTTGTACTCGCCGACGCGCTCCAGTTGCCGTTGACATTGGTCTGCTGTGTAGTGGTCACGCCGGTCTGCTTGTCATAGACGACAGCAGAGGCAAGGGCGTTGTGAGTGGTGCGGAATCCCAACGAGAAGTTCATCATCTGCTGCGTAGACATACGAAAGAGTGCCGCGCTGAGGTTGACGTTGTGGCTTCGCGCCCTTTTCAGATTGGGATTTCCCAACGTCACGTTCAGCGGATTGGCATCGTCGCGGATGTCGAGAAGCGTGGAGAGTTCCGGCACTCTCTGCGATGTGGAGTAAGAGCATTCGACATAGCGTGTACCCGTGGAGTCGTTGAACTGGTATCTCAAGTCGACCGTAGGATTAAAGAACATGGTGTGGCGCTCCTTCTCATAGTCCTTATTGCGGAAGTAACCCAAGTGCTCGCGCTTCCACTCCAACGGCAGGCGTGCCGAGAACGAGAGCTGTGGCTTTGCCGTACCATCACCATGGGAGAAGTAGAGCGAAGTCTCCGCCGTCTGCTGTGTCGTATGCATAGTGCTGCGATAGCTATTGCTGTTGTCAAGGGCGGCAAGCAGGGCCTGACGCTCCGAGGGCAACATGCCCAAGGTATAGTCCTGCTCGCGATAGCCTTCCACCTGGTCGATGCGGTAGAGATTGTAGCGCGTGTTGTCGTAGCTCTGACGAATACTATATGATGGACGCAGGTAGAGGCTGTTCAGTCCCACGGTATCGTCAACGAGCAAACAGGCATAGAGTGCCGAGGCCTCCATGTTGAGATGGCGGTCCGGCGTTTGGGAATACTGATAGCGATGATCTTGCCGGTCCTCCGTACCGAGGTAGTCGATGCGGTTCATGGCAAAGCGGTCGTTGGTAGTCTTGCCATAATCAAAGCTACCATTAAATGAGAGTTCGTCAGTACCGTTGTTGCCAAGGCGCAAGCGGTCGTAAAGTCTGAGCGAAGCATTGTAGGAGTTGCCGTGAAATTGGTTGTCGTTTTTCACCCGATTGATGGCGTTCTTCAGGAGCCTTGCACTGGCGTCAGGCAAGAACAGACTGTCGAGGGCTGCATCGCCTCCCGGCCTGCTGCCAAACAGTCCCGAGCGTCTGTTGCCATTGCCGTGATTGCGGCTATAAGCTCCGGAAAGCGAACCGCCGAGCATCTGATGCGTAGGTGTCAGTCCAAAGGAAGCGTCCGCAGACCACTGCCGACTGACGTTATGTGTGGTGTTGCGGTCGAGGCGATAAGTGTCACCGCCGGCGAGAAAGGTCTGTGCAGTGGTGCGCGTGCGCGTGTCGCTGTCGTCCGAAGCATAGTTGAGCGAGGTAGTGAAGAAGTTATCTTCTGTCTTTCCGTCGCGCCGATATTCCATGCCTAAGTTTCTGACAGCCGTCTGTCCGCCTCCTGCTTCCGGTGCCGAGCTTAGATTTCCACTCTCTCCTGGCGCCGAGGTATCTCCGACATTATTTGCTGATCCCGTCAGAGTGAGCCGCTCTTTTGGAGTGTAGTACATCGAGAACAGCCGTGCGGCATAGCGGTTGTTCGTACCGCCCGCGACATCGGCGTTGGCCAAGAGTCCATGTTTGTATTCGCGTTTCAGCGTCACGTCGAGCACGTAGCTCTTGTCGCCCATGTCGCGCCCCATGAGCCGGCTCTCCTGTCCCTGCTTGTCATAAGCCTTGACCTTGTCGACCGTGAAGGCGGGCAAATTCTCCAATGCTTTCTTCATGTCGCCTTTGAAGAAGTCGCGACCGTCGATGAGTAGCGAACTCACAGCCCGTCCGTTGACTTTGATGACGCCATTGTCCAGTGTGGTGCCAGGCATCTGCCGGATGAGCGCGTCGAGCATGGAGCCCTCGCTGAGGTTGAGTGCAGAAGCATCGTAGACGAGGGTGTCGCCACGCATCACCATTTTGATCTTCGTTGCCTTCACCACCACTTCGCTGAGCGTGTGCACGTCGGGCTGCAAGGCAATGTCGTCGATCTGCTGTTCATTGACGCGGTTGGCCATGCGCACGGTGACGCGCCGGTAGGCAGTCTTATAGCCAAGACTGGAGCAGCGCAGCAGATAGGTGGAGTCGTTGTCAACATCGATCTGATAGTAAAAGACTTTCCATCCAAAGAACTGCCGCTCTGTTGTGGTCGTGGACCTGATGACTGAGGAGTCCCGAGGGTTGAGCAACTCCACGACGGCGCCTGCCAAGTCCTCATGGGTCTTGCCGTCCACTACCCTGCCGATGATGTGGCGGGCAGCAGCGGAAAGAAAGGAGAGGGAGAGAAGAAAAAGAAAAAGCAGACGACGCATGAACAATTATGAATGTTGAATGATGAGTGATGACCCCTTGAAGCATTTCACTCCCCTCTCCTTGGGAGAGGGGTACGGGGGTGAGGCTGGAGAGGGTGGGTGAGGCTTCCTACTCCTTCTTCCTTGTCAGCTCCGACGCAAACAGCAAAACGATAAAGTAGCCGATGAAAGGAATGATAAACGGCATGCTCATCATCTGAGTGGAGTCTGCGATGATACTCATCAGCAGGAAGCCACAGCCTCCGATCGGCGTCATCATCAGCAGCGACGAGGCACTCTTTGTCAGATTGCCCAAACCGCGAAGAGCCAGAGAGAAAATAGTGGGGAACATGATGGCCTCACAGACATAGTTGCACACCAGCGCCACCATCGAGATCTTGCCGAGGTTGAGCATCACCAGACCGATACACACCACACTGCCAACAGCACAGTAGAGGAGCATTCGCTCGGCAGCCACCCGTCGCATGATCCAACTGCCCACAAAGCGGCCGACCATGAAGAAGGCAAGTGCCACCGTGAGCACGATAGACGCGGTGTTGTCACTCATCCATCCCTTTGCTGTCACATAGTTGATGAAGTAGCTGTTGATTGAGATCTCTGCCACCTCGTAGGCTAGCAGCGAGAAGAGTCCGAAGACAAACATCGGATGATGACGGAAGAGTTTGTCGATGCGCGTCCCTTGCGACCGGTCTTCCTCTGTCTCCTGATGCTTGATTTCCGGGAGATTCACGCGTGAGAACACCACAGCAATGATCAGCACCACGATACCCAGCATGGTATAAGGGATGACGATGTTGCCGCCACGGTCCGTGCCATTGAAGAGGAACTGGCCGATGAGGAAGGTAGCGCTCAGCGATCCTAGTCCGTTGAACGACTGGCTGAGGTTGAGACGGCTTGTTGCCGTGCGCGGGTCTCCAAGCTCAGTGACGTAGGGATTGGCCGACGTCTCCAGGAAAACGAGACCACAGCCGATGATAAACAGAGCACCAAGATAAGCATAGAACGTACCAGCCTCAGCACCGGGAATGAAGAGCAGGGCACCGATGCCAAAGAGCAGCAGTCCGAAGACCACACCCAAGCGGTAGCCACGCCGGTTGATGAACCAGCCAGCAGGTATGGCCATGACAAAGTAGCCGAGATAGGTCGTCACCTGAATGAGCGACGACTGGGTGATGGAGATGTCGAGCGCATTCTGGAAATGCTTGTTGAGCACATCAAGGATGGCCCGGGCAAAGCCCCAAAGAAAGAATAAAGAAGTGACAAGGATGAAGGGTAAGAGATAGCTGCGGTTGGTCAGTGTTGCACGTCCCTTGTCAGCAGCCTCTCCTACCTGAGAAGTCTGTCTGTCCTCTGATTGATTATTATTCATTACGGTGTTATGAAGATGGTGTTCCGACATGCTGATGAAACAACTTGCGCCCTATGTAATAATAAGGTGTAAGCTAATGCCAAAACCAATATATATATAATAATGTGTATCACACAACGGGCAGGAGCCATTACTTGCAGTGCCCTTCTGTCCATTGCTTTTTATAGAATTATTTCTCCTTACTCGGATCAATGATCTTCCAAACAGCAGCCGACAGCGCACCACCGACCATAGGAGCGACAATAAAGATCCAGAGATTGGTCAAGGCCGTGCCACCCTGGAACAGTGCCGGACCGATGGAGCGGGCGGGGTTGACAGAGGTACCTGTATAGCGGATGCAGGCCAGATGAACAAGTACCAAGGACAGGCCGATAGCCAAACCGGCGAAGTTGTTGGTGGCACCATTGGTCTTTGCCGTTGCTCCCAATACCACCAACACAAACACAAAGGTGAAGAACATCTCAGCCAGGAAACCGCCAAACATCGTCACCTTCGTACCGGCACCGTCCAAAGCCTGCAAGTCGTTGGCACCGGTGCCGATCAGTCCTGCTGCTGAGGTGATGGCATAGAGAATGGCTGCGCCAATGATGCCGCCGATAACTTGAAACAGCATATACATGCCGGCATCCTTGCCACTCATGCGTCCACTGAGCCATACACCCAGCGTGATGGCCGGATTGATATGGCATCCCGAGATGCCGCCGATGGTATAAGCCATTGACACCACAGCCAGACCAAAGGCCAATGCCGTGCCGACCACAGCAGCCTGATTGTTGACAGGATCACATCCCAAAGACACGGCTGCACCGCAGCCCATCAATACCAGCACCATCGTGCCTACCATTTCCGCTAAATACTTTTTCATAATCTCCAATATTAAAAGAAACGTTTTCTCGCTGACTTAACAAACGCAAAGTTACGGAAATTATTATAAAATAACAAGCAGCACAAAGATTTTCTATCAAAAGGTAATGATCTGCCACGTCCACACAACATTAGTTCATTTGCGTCCTTCACTCTCACTTTGTTCCTTGTTAGCGCAAACAACGATTTTGTAAAGTCAAGATGTCATTTTTTCGCTATTTCTCTTTGTAGTTTAATGACAAAACATTATCTTTGCAATATCTAATCCCAACAATGCAGTTTCATAAATAATAATACATACAACACCTATTAACTATGAGTGAAAAAACGAGCGAGAAGAGAGTTTATCTCTTTGGAAACGGCAAGGCTGAGGGCCGTGCCGACATGCGCAACCTCCTTGGCGGCAAAGGTGCCAACCTGGCCGAGATGAATTTGATCGGCGTGCCCGTGCCACCGGGATTCACGATCACCACTGATGTTTGCAACGAATATTTTGAGAAGGGCAAGGCCGACGTTGTCGCTTTGCTCAAGGACGACGTTGTTAAAGGCGTGAAACACGTCGAGGAGCTCATGGGACTGAAGTTCGGCGATGCCAAGAATCCGCTTCTTGTCAGCGTTCGCTCCGGTGCCCGTGCCTCCATGCCGGGTATGATGGACACCATCCTCAACCTTGGTCTCAACGATGAGGTCGTCAAGGGCTTGGCTGCCAAGACGGGCAACGAGCGCTTTGCCTATGACAGCTACCGCCGCTTCGTACAGATGTACGGCGACGTGGTCCTCGGCATGAAGCCTGTCAACAAAGAAGACATCGATCCTTTCGAGGCTATCATTCAGAAAGTAAAGGCGCAGCGCGGCATCCGTCTCGACAATGAGATGAACACCGACGAGCTGAAGAGCCTCGTCGTCCTCTTCAAGGACTATATCAAGGAGCGCACCGGGCGCGAGTTCCCCTCCGACCCGATGGAGCAGCTCTGGGGCGCCATCTGCGCTGTCTTCGACTCTTGGATGAATGACCGCGCCATCCTCTACCGCAAGATGGAGGGCATCCCACAGGAATGGGGTACGGCAGTTACCGTCATGGCCATGGTCTTCGGCAACATGGGCAACACCTCCGCTACGGGTGTCTGCTTCAGCCGTGACGCTGCCACAGGCGAGAACCGCTTCAACGGCGAGTATCTTGTCAACGCACAGGGTGAGGACGTTGTCGCCGGTATCCGCACGCCACAGCAGATCACCAAGGAAGGTTCGCTCCGCTGGGCTAAGCAGCAGGGCATCGACGAGGCAACACGCGCCAGCAAATATCCTTCCATGGAGGAGTCTATGCCAAACATCTTCGCACAGCTCAACGACCTGCAGGACAAACTTGAGAAGCACTACAACGACATGCAAGACATGGAGTTCACCGTGCAGGAGGGCAAGCTCTGGTTCCTCCAGACCCGTAACGGCAAGCGCACGGGTACGGCAATGGTGAAGATCGCCATGGATTTGCTGCGGGAGGGACTCATCGACGAGAAGACAGCCCTGCAGCGCTGCGAGCCCAACAAGCTCGACGAACTGCTCCATCCGGTCTTCGACAAGGAGGCCAAGGCTCAGGCCCGTGTGCTCACACGCGGACTGCCCGCATCGCCGGGTGCTGCCTGCGGCCAGATCGTGTTCTTCGCCGATGACGCTGAGAAATGGCACGCCGACGGCCATCAGGTGGTGATGGTGCGCATCGAGACTTCGCCAGAAGACCTCGCCGGCATGAGCGCCGCTGAGGGTATCCTCACGGCTCGCGGCGGTATGACATCCCACGCTGCTGTGGTAGCCCGCGGTATGGGCAAGTGCTGCGTCAGTGGTGCCGGTGCCATCAATGTCGACTATAAGGCACGCACCGTAGAGATCGACGGCACCGTACTTCACGAGGGCGACTACATCTCGCTCAACGGTTCTACGGGCGAGGTATACTTCGGCGAGGTGAAGACACGTCCCGCCGAGGTCACAGGCGACTTCGCCGAACTGATGAAGCTTTGCAACAAATACACACGCCTCGTCGTCCGCACCAATGCCGACACGCCTCACGACGCTGAGGTGGCCCGCAACTTCGGTGCTGTGGGCATCGGTCTGTGCCGCACTGAGCACATGTTCTTTGAGAACGAGAAGATCAAGGCCATGCGCGAAATGATCCTCGCCGATACCAAGGAAGGCCGTGAGAAAGCGCTTGACAAACTGCTGCCCTATCAGAAGCAGGACTTCTATGGCATCCTGAAATGCATGGACGGCATGCCGGTGAACATCCGTCTGCTCGACCCGCCTCTCCACGAGTTCGTACCCCACGACCTGAAAGGCCAGCAGGCTATGGCCGACGAGATGGGTGTCAGCGTGAAGGTGATTCAGGACCGTGTGCAGAGCCTGAGCGAGCACAACCCGATGCTCGGTCTTCGTGGCTGCCGTCTGGGCAATACGTTCCCCGAGATCACGGCCATGCAGACACGCGCCATCCTCGGAGCTGCCATCCAGTTGAAGAAGGAAGGGTTCGATCCGCGTCCTGAGATCATGGTGCCGTTGGTGGGTATCGTCAATGAGCTCGACGCTCAGGAAAAGGTCATCCGCGAGACCGCCGAGAAGCTCTTCGCCGAAGAGGGCGTGGAGATTCCGTTCAAGATCGGTACGATGATCGAGGTGCCGCGCGCTGCCCTGACAGCAGACCTCATCGCCCAGAAAGCTGAGTACTTCAGCTTCGGTACCAATGACTTGACACAGATGACGTTTGGCTACAGCCGCGACGACATCGCCAGCTTCCTGCCGTCTTACCTTGAGAAGAAGATCCTCGACGTCGATCCGTTCCAGGTTCTCGACCAGCGCGGCGTGGGCCAGCTCATCCGCATGGCTGTAGAGAAGGGCCGCTCGACACGTCCTGATCTGAAGTGCGGTATCTGCGGTGAGCATGGTGGTGAGCCTTCATCAGTGAAGTTCTGCCATCGTGTGGGCCTCGACTACGTGAGCTGTTCACCGTTCCGTGTGCCTATCGCCCGTCTGGCTGCCGCTCAGGCTGCCGTGGAGGAGGCTTAAAGCTTCCAACACAGAACATTAGCTCCTATCATCAAGGCAAATGCTTGACCATTCAGGCATTTGCCTTTTTTCATATCCTTCATTGGCCCACGGGTAAAAATCATTGGTTTTACCTCGCGTGACGACCATCACGTGATCACATGGCGACCATCACGTGATCACATGGCAACCATCAGGGTATCGCATGACAACCGTCATAGATTGTTCGAACGTTCCTCACACGATTTTTGGAATGTTTTTCTCTGTAAACAGTCATCGGCAGAAATAGAGGATACCCATAAAAAAACACGGTCGGCTCTTTGTCATCTCACGATTAATCCCTATTTTTGCATCAACAAAAAACGGAAATATGAAAGACAACACGAGGCTGACCGTATTCAAAGCCAGTGCTGGCAGCGGCAAGACTTACCGACTGGCACTGGAATACATCAAACTGCTGATGGCGGAACCAAAGAACTTCCGCTATACCCTCGCTGTGACCTTCACCAACAAGGCCACCGAAGAGATGAAGACCCGTATCCTCAGCAAGCTCTTCGCCCTGGCACACCGCCTGCCCAGTGGCGACGACTATGTCAAGGAGCTCCACCACAGCATGCCGCAGCTCTCCGACGACGACATACAGCAGCGGGCAACACTCGCCCTCGACAGTATCCTCAACGCTTATCACTATTTCCGCGTGGAGACCATCGACAGCTTCTTCCAGCGTATCCTCAGAAACCTCGCACGCGAACTGGGACTGAAAGCCAACATCAACGTAGGCCTCAACGACCGTGAGGTGGAGCAACAGGCCGTCGACGAAATCATCGAAAACATCAACAGCGACAAAGACCCGCTGCTCGGTTGGATGATGGACTTTGTCAACGAGCGACTCGACGAGGACAAGAACTGGAACGTCATCGGACAGATCAAGGACTTCGGCACAAACATCTACCGCGACTTCTATAAGGAACGCCACGAACAACTCGAAGCGATTCTCTCCAACCCACAGTTCTTCAAGAACTACACCGGTAAGCTTCGGGCCAAGGCAGCGCAAGTCGACAAGGACATGAGCGCTTTGGCGGACCGTTTCCAGACACTCGTCGACCAATATGGCTTCGACGACAGTGACTTCACGCGCGGCACCGTGCCCAACTATTTCAGGAAGCTACGCGAAGGCAACTACTGTGATGTTGCACACGCTACCATCGACAAGGCCGATACGGAGGAATGGACCAAGCTCATCAAAAAAGCCATCAAAGACACCGACAAAGGTCAGACCTTCCACGAACTGATCGCACCACTCATCACCAAAACGGAAAAGCTGCGGCAGAAAGCTGAGAGGGTGAAGTACTCGGTGGACCTCACGCTCAGAAATCTCAATGAGCTCAGACTGCTCGGACGCATCGCACAGCAGGTCGATGCCATCAATGCCGACAACAATAACTTCCCGCTCAGCAACACACAACAGCTCATCAAAGACATGATCGATGGCAGCGATACACCGTTTATCTATGAGAAGATCGGCGGTGCGCTGAAGTATATCATGATCGACGAGTTCCAGGACACCAGCGCAGTACAATGGGACAACTTCAAAGTACTCATCGACGACTGCATTGCCCATCAGGCCGGTTCGCTGATCGTCGGTGACGTGAAGCAGAGTATCTACCGGTGGCGAGGAGGAGACTGGCGGTTGCTGCAGGACCTCACGCACGACAAGCATCCCGAAATCAAAGAGGTGAAACTCGACACCAACTACCGTTCGCAACCGAGAATCATCACGTTTAATAATATGTTCTTCAAGCTGGCAGCTAAGAAGACGACAGAGGCGGCAGTAGCTGAACTCAACGAACATCACGCGCCAAAGGACATCATCCAACAGGCCTTGGACATAGAAACGGCTTACCAGGACGTTGAGCAGGCTTATCCTAAAGGCAAGGAGCTGGTCGGCATGGCCAGAATCAAACTGCTCGACGACGAGGACTATGACCAGGAGACCATGGACCAGATCGAGAGCACCATCGCGGAACTGCTCAAGGCGGGCGTTGCCACAAAGGACATCGCCGTGCTCGTGAGAAAGAACAAACACATCCAGGCCATTGCAGAGTACTTCATGCAGCATCAGATCATGGTCGACGGCAAGCCGGCCAACGTGAGTCTCGTCAGTGACGAAGCCTTCCGCCTTGACGCTTCCCTTGCCGTGAAAATGCTTATCAGCGCACTGCGCTATCTCGTTCATCCCGATGACAAGCTGACGATTGCCTTCCTCGCCAAAACCTATCACCGTATCGGAGGAGATGTGAAGAATGATAAGGACAAGGATAAGGAGCAAAAGGAGGATAAGGAGCAAAAGGAAAATAAGATTCGAAACGAAGCTAATGTCGACAAGGATGACGCAAATCTCGACACGCGTCTCTTTGTCGGTAAGGACGACATCGCCACCCAGCTGCCCGAGGCCTTGCGCACGGGGCGCGACGATCTGCGGGGCCAGCCTCTGATGATGCTCTTTGAGCACCTCTATGCCATCCTCGGCCTGGAGCGTCTCGACGACGAGAGTGCCTATGTCTGCGCCTTTCTTGATAAAGTAGCAGCACTGATACACAACAAGGCGGTGGGCATAGAAGATGTCCTCAACGCCTGGGACACTGACCTCTGCAGCAAAGCTATCCATAGCGACGACATCAATGGCATCAGACTGATGACCATTCACAAGAGCAAAGGACTGGAGTTTGCCAATGTCATCATCCCCTACTGCGACTGGGACATCGAACGTAACAATGACACGCTGTGGTTCACAACCGACGGTAAGCCGGAACCGTTCAACGAGCTGCCGCTTGTGCCCGTGTCGCTGCAGAGCAAGAAACTCAAGAACTCGATCTATTCCGACGACTACGACCGGGAGCACTTGAAGAATATCGTCGACAACCTCAACCTGCTCTATGTAGCCTTCACGCGTGCGAAGTGCAACCTCTATGTCTTCGGCAAGAAGAGTCCGAAAGCACCCTACCCTTCCAAGATCATCCAAGACGTGGAGGAAGACATGAGGAAAGAATGCTCGATAGAAGAGGACGACAAGACGACGACGATCACCTACGGCACGTTCTGCCCTACACCCAAGAAGAGTGAAGACAAAGACACAGAGAATGTATTCCTGGTAGAGGAAGAGCCACTGCGCGTCAACATCAAAAGCTATCCGGAGAAATACAAGTTCAAGGAGAGCAATGACTGCAAGGCCTTCATCATGCCACAGGACGACGAAGACGCACAGTCACGACGCGCATATATCGAGACGGGTAACATTCTCCACGAGTTACTCGCCAGCATTCGCGATGTCAATGACATCGACCGCGCCATCAACAACATGGAGTTCAGTGGTGTGCTCTATAAGAAGCCGATGACACGCGAGAGCCTGCGTGCCATGGTGCACCAGCTCATTGAGAGCCCGGTACCCAAGACCTGGTTCCGTCCGGGACTAAAGGTGATGAACGAGTGCGAGATTATCTGCTATAACCAGAAAAATAACACGATAGAGCCGAAGCGTCCTGACCGTGTCATCGATGACGGAAATACAGTGACGGTCATCGACTTCAAGACGGGATCACCAAGGGCCCAACACGTAGAGCAGGTACAGAACTACATGCACTTGCTCAGAGAGATAGGATACAGTAATGTCAAGGGCTTCCTCTGGTATCTGAGGACCAACACGGTCAGAACTCTGTGACCTGTCCTATAAATGAATATGATTTTTACATGAATAACAATGAATTAACCACGAATTACTCTTATTATTTATGAGGAATTCGTGGTTAAGATAAGATAGCTTCATGTTACTTTTCCAGTCCCTCGATCTTCTTGACGCTTCCGCCTAAAGGATCGAGGACCAGACGCGTGGACTGCTTCTTGCCAAACAGCTCACCACTCAGCGACTCCACGGTACCAAACTGCGGAGCCACAGCCTCGAAGTTGCCCACCGTCTGCTGGTCACAGACCACGGTGATCTTCATCTTGCTGGGCTGGTTGACGCGCAACCCTATGTCGTTCTTGTCTTCCTTCTTTTTCTTCTCATCTTCAGCGACCGGTGCTGCCGGTGCCACGGCATGCTCGTCAGCGACCTCTATATAATAAGGTGTACCCGCATAGTCATCAGCATCAACAAGTCCCAAGCGTTTGGAAAGGCGGAAGAGCACATCTTCCCCCTCCTTGACGGGCAGATAGTCGATGGTGGTCCATGTCGTGTCCTTCACAACAGTACCGGTGAACAGTGTCGTCAGGCTCTGCTCCTGCGTGTCGAGGCTTGCAAGCATCGTCTTCAACTGTGCTCCATCCTTAGGCATGAAGTCGGCCTCGCCTTTGGCCAGCTGACTCCGGCTGTCACGGATGTCGTAGATCTCCTGCGCTGTCAGCTCCGCCATCTTTGCCGTGTTGCTGGCATTGAGGATGTCCGCAGTCATGAAGTCCGCCGGGTTGACCTTCTTCGGTTTGGCTGCCGGCGTGAAACGACGCACAACAGGACGCAACGGCTGCGCCTCTGTGTTGATGGCCAAAAGCTGTCCGTTGGGAGCCCGCGTCACGTCGGTGATGCTGTGCTTCTTGTCGAGTTGCAACGTGAAGTGCTTAGCTGTGTCAGGCACGGCGACAGGATCCATCTCCAAGCCGATAAGGCGGTAGGTGGTGGAAGCGTCCTCCGAGACATTCTGTCGGATATAGCGCATGGCATATTTCGCAAACTGTCCGGGCGTATATTGCGTTTTCTCCACCTTCACCGTGAAGCGCAGCATCGTCTTCGGCAGGTAATAGTCCGTACCCTCCACCGACTGAGCATGGGTCTGCATGGCAAAAGCGCCAAACAGCAGACTGCCCGCCAAAAGCATTCGTTTATAGTTCATCATTGATATTTCGTCATTTATGATTCTTCCTTGTTCTCTCAACACTCATCGTTCAGTACTCATTGCTCATTACTCATTGCTCATTATTCATTGCTCACTATTCATTACTCATTGCTCATTGCTCCCCTCAGTCTTCCAGTCTCAGAAAGGCTTTGGGCAGATAGTTGATGATGTCGCCGGCGATGAGGCTTTCCTTGCCGAGGTCTCTCACAGCCAGATCTCCTGCCAGGCCGTGGAGATACATTCCCAACTGGCAGGCCGTTGCCTGGTCATAGCCACGCGCCAAGAGTCCGACGATGATGCCTGTCAGCACGTCGCCGCTACCCGCTGTCGCCATGCCACTGTTGCCGGTGGAGTTGAAGACGATATGTCCGTCGGGCTTACAGAGTGCAGAGTAGTGGCCTTTGAGCAGGATATAACCTTGCAGATGCTCAGCCAACTGACGGGCCTTGGTCAGTCGCTCGTAATCGCTCGAACTCGTCACCCCCACCAGCCGGTCAAACTCCTTGGGATGAGGCGTCATGATGATGCCCGGTGGCAACTGCTGCATCCATGCCTGATGGTTGGCCAGCATGTTCAGTCCGTCTGCATCCACCACGATAGGACATTGTGTACGGCGTATCTGTCCAATCAGTGCAATGGCAGAGTTCTCGCTCTGTCCCAGTCCCGGGCCAATGGCAAGCGCATCATAGTCCTGACTCTCCACGCTGTCGGAGAAATAGGTTTCCTCGCGGTCCATCTGCAACACAGCTTCCGGCACAGCCACCTGCATGATACCATAGTTGCGTTTCGGCGTGTGCACCGTCACCTTGCCGACTCCCGACCGCAGGCAAGCGCGCGTGGCGAGGATGGCGGCCCCCGACATGCCATAGCTGCCGGCGATGATCAGTGCATGACCCATCGTACCCTTATGGACGAAGTCGCCACGATAGCGCAGACAAGGTATCAGATCCGTCTCTTCCTGAATGCGGCAGCTGACTTCCGTGTCACGGATATAGTCCGGACTCAGCCGGATGTCCAGCACACGCAGACGGCCGAGATACTGCTGGCAGTCGGTGAGCATCATGCTCAGCTTCTTCTGTTGCAGGGTCAGCGTCAGGTCAGCACGAACGATGTTCTGCCTGACATTATAGGTATTGTCCTCGCACATCAGTCCCGACGGCATGTCAATGCTCACCACCTTGGCGGGACTTTGGTTGATATATTTCACCAACGAAGCAAAACCTCCGCTGAGTGGCTTGTTAATACCCGAACCAAAAAGGCCGTCGACGACAAGCGTCTCGGGCGTCAGCTCGGGCGGATCAAAGTTCAAAGTGATCTCCGTGAAATGGCTCACTTTCTTTGCGTAGACGAGACGCTCCTTGTTGGCAGCGCAATCCTCCGACAACTTATCGTGGATATTAAACAGGTATACGCTCACCTGATAATGGTTCTCGGCCAGCATACGTGCCACGGCCAATGCATCACCACCGTTGTTTCCGGGACCGGCAAAGACCACCACGGGCGTATGCTCGGTCCATTCATCCATGATGGCACGCGTCAGTGCCTTAGCGGCACGCTCCATTAAGTCGATAGACTTCACAGGCTCGTGCTCAATGGTATAATTGTCAAGCTCATGAATCTGAGCAGCTGTAAATATCTTCATACGTAAAAAACAATATGGTGCAAAGATAAAAAAAAGAT
>Ga0310695_10008717_pt1 | contig 15528 bp, 10 predicted proteins | sample RumenRJG_04DNA_FD_203882 | JGI IMG/M metagenome (GOLD analysis project Ga0310695, IMG submission 203882) | Bovine rumen microbial communities from Lethbridge, Alberta, Canada - RJG_04 (v2) (version 2) | ecosystem: Host-associated > Mammals > Digestive system > Stomach > Rumen | place: Canada...
TTGCTTATCGTCAGCATTGCGCTGGAAATCGCAGGTATCATCTCCTATATCGTGATTAACCGCCGCCGCGACTAATTCATGGCTACTCAGGGTTTCAATGATGCAGTGAAGTATCATTTGACAGGCATGTACCAGGACTGGTTCCTGGACTATGCTTCGTATGTGATACTCGAGCGTGCTGTGCCGGCTATTGAGGATGGCCTCAAGCCGGTGCAACGTCGTATATTGCACGCCATGAAGACCGTGGATGACGGGAAGTACAACAAGGTCGCCAACATCGTTGGTCAGACCATGCAGTACCACCCGCACGGTGACGCCTCCATCGGAGACGCACTCGTCCAGCTCGGTCAGAAAGATCTGCTCATTGACTGCCAGGGTAACTGGGGAAACATCCTCACCGGTGATGGTGCGGCCGCTCCCCGTTATATCGAGGCACGGCTTTCCAAATTTGCACTCGAAGCGGTCTTTAACCCTAAGACCACCGAGTGGATGAAATCCTACGACGGTCGTAAGAATGAACCGATTCACTTACCCGTCAAATTCCCCTTACTCCTCGCTCAGGGTGTCGAGGGTATAGCGGTGGGACTGAATTCTAAGATCCTGCCGCATAACTTCAACGAGCTCTGTGATGCCTCGCTGGCCTATCTCCGTGGTCAGGAGTTTGCGCTCTATCCGGATTTCCCTACCGGCGGTGTGATCGATGTCACCAAGTACAACGACGGTGAACGAGGTGGGTCTGTCAAGATTCGTGCGCGTATCCAGAAGGCCGATGATAACAAGACGCTCATCATCACCGAGATTCCGTTTGGTACCACTACCTCCAAGATCATCGAGACGATCCTCAAAGCCAACCAGAAAGGCAAGATCAAGATCAAGAAGATCGATGACTTCACGGCCGATCAGGCACGTATCGTGGTCCAACTGGCGCCGGGTTCGTCGTCCGACAAAGCCATCGATGCTCTCTATGCCTTCACGGATTGTGAGGTCAACATATCGCCTAACTGCTGCGTAGTAGAGAACCGGAAACCGATCTTCACTACCGTCAGTAACCTGCTCAAGCTCTCCTGCGAGAACACGAAAGCGCTGCTGAAATGGGAACTCGAGATCGAGAAAGGCGAATTGGAGGAGAAATACTTCTATACCTCGCTGGAGAAAATCTTCATCGAGAACCGTATCTATAAGCAGGAAGGCTATGAGAATGCGCCGAATAAAGAGAAACTCATTGAGTTTGTCGATAACGCCCTTACGCCCTTCAAACATCTGCTCATCCGGGAAGTGAAACCCGAGGATATCGAAAAACTCTTCGAGATCCGAATGATCCGTATCACCAAGTTCGACTCCAAGAAAGCCGACGAACTCATGAAGGATCTGGAGAAGAAGATCAAAGCCTGCATCAAGAACCTCAACCATCTGACGGATTATACCATCTCGTGGTTCGAGATGCTCAAGTCCAAATACGGCGAGGCCTATCCGCGTCGAACGGAAGTCCGTAACTTCGGTGCCATCAACGTCAAGGCGGTGGTGGAGAACAACGAGAAACTCTATATCAACCGCGAAGAAGGCTTCGTCGGAACGGGTCTCAAGAAAGATGAGTTCCTCTTCAATTGCTCCGATATCGACGATATCATCGTCTTCCATAAGGACGGTAAATACAAGATCATGAAGGTAGCCGAGAAACTGTTCGTCGGCACCGACATCCTGCATATCGCTGTCTTCCAGCGCGGTGATGACCGCACGGTCTATAACGTGGTTTACCGCGACGGCAAGAAGGGCATCTATTACATGAAGCGGTTTAACGTCACCGGTGTAGCGAAAGATAAGGAATATGACCTCACCCAAGGAAAACCAGGTTCACGTATTGTCTATTTTACAGCGAACCCCAACGGCGAAGCCGAGGTGATCAAAGTGACGCTCAAACCGGCCCTGCACCTCAAGAAACTGGAGGTATGCAAAGATCTCTCCGAACTGGCTGTTAAGTCTCGTACGGCTCGTGGAAATGTGCTTACGAAATTTGACGTCAAGTCCATTACCCTGAAGGAGAAAGGTCATTCGACGATCGGTGGTCGGAAAGTTTGGTTCGATGCCGATGTGCTGCGTATCAATTACGACGAGCATGGCGTTTATCTGGGTGAGTTCTTCGACGAAGAGCGTATCCTTGTCATCAATAACGATGGTACCTATTATACCACGTCCTATGACCTCACCGCCCATTTTGACGATAACATCCTTCGCATTGAGAAATGGAAACCGGAGAAAGTATGGAGTCTTATCCAATGGAATGGCGAACTCAAATACTATTACGGCAAACGTTTCAAACTGGACGATGCGAATGCGAAGATACAGTCGATGTTAGGTGACGATAAGGACTCCCGCATAGCCCTCCTCTCCGATCGGGAAGAAGCCACTTTCCGGGTTCTCTTTAGCGATGAGAATAAGGCACCGCTCGAGATCCTTATGTCCGATTTCATCGATGAGAAATCCGCCAAAGCCAAAGGCAAACGCATCACGACCCTCGATGTTGCTTCCTTCGAAGACATAACCCCCGCTCTCCCCGAGCCCGAGCCTGAAGAGGAAGAGGGATCCGAAAATCTCCAATCTCCAATCTCCAATCTTCAATCTACATCGATCGATATCGACGGCGTTAAAATGACGATCGAGTCCCCCAAAGATACCCAATTGGATTTATTCTAAATTTCCAATGTCCAATATCCAATATCAAATACTACTGGGTAGCGCTTCTCCTCGACGGAGAGCGCTACTTGCAGGTTTAGACCTGCCGTTTACGGCTATCAACATCAATGCGGATGAGTCCTATCCTGCCGAATTGCAGGCGGGTGATATACCTTATTATATCTCGCGTGCGAAGGCGCGTGCGTATGAGAACCAACTCCAACCGGATCAACTTCTTATTACGGCGGATACCATCGTCTGGTTAGACGGTCATATGTTGGGCAAACCCCATGATGCCGCCGAAGCCAAAGCCATGCTTCGTTCCCTCAGCGGCCAAACCCACCAGGTCTATACCGCTGTGACCTTTGCGCAAAAAGAAAAAAATCTCCAATCTCCAATCTCCAATCTCCAATTAGAGACGTTAGTCGATCGCACGGATGTGACTTTCGCAGAATTAACAGACGCAGAGATCGACTACTACGTCTCCCACTATCGTCCTTTCGACAAAGCCGGCGCGTATGGTGTTCAGGAGTGGATCGGTTACATCGCTTGCACAGGCATGCACGGCTCCTATTTCAACGTCATGGGCTTCCCCGTTCATCTCGTCTACCAGCATCTAAAAACCATCTGCAATCTCTTCTGCTAGCGCATTTAGCGCCAAAAACCGATACCGCTTTGTACTGTGCGGTATTTCTCCGGTCTTCGCATATACCTTCGCCTCTATCTCTGCTCTATCAAATAGCGCCTCTTCCGGCTCTACCAGCAACAACTGCTCCTTTGCGCAGGCCTCGAAATATACCCCGCTTGGCTTAAAATAGTTGGATTGCGGATCTTCCGGCTTAGGAAAACCCTTCTCTAAAAGAATAATCAATCGATATCCGGCCTCCCGCAGAGCCCGACAAATCTGCTTCTCCCCGGGCGAAATCGCAGCGCTTACAAATATCGTCCCATTTGCGGCCTCGGTCATACACTCATCCTTCTTTGTCCTTATTTCTTCATCTGTCATAGTGCGTGAGCATTGCAACACTCGCCTCATTGGATTCTCTGCGAGAAACATGTTCCCAAGTGTTGTGTATCTCCCTCCTCCTATCTCCGTCTGTTGCTTGATCTTAAACAACTCCGGATTTGCCTTCTTGATGGCATATCTCCGTGGGTTGTCCTTCACATAGTCGATAAGCACCTGTAGGCTCGCTCCCCTATGCAGTATCCGTTCGTGGTATCTGGCTATATCCTTCTCCCATATACTCCCCGTGCTCGCAAAAATACGAGCAAAAGGTTCAATATCTCTTTCGGTATTGCGCCCTTCCTCGCTCCCAGTATTGCGCCCTTCCTCGCTCCCAGTATTGCGCCCTTCCTCGCTCCCAGTATTGCGCCTTTCGGTCGCATTTTTGCGGCCGCTCTCCATATTGCGCCCTTCGGCGATATTTTTATCGCCGCCAATATACTCGCTCTTATAGATCTTCGTGCATGCCGCTTTCAGCCCCCTGATGACCACCCCTATGCTTTGTGGTATCTCGTCTTTTACATGCAGAACGATATGTATATGGTCTGGCATTATCTGCGCTGCTATTATCTTTAGCGCGTATCCTTTCGGAGCATAGAATGCAGGTAATCCACATATGAGTTTCCATACCTCATGTCCGAAATCATTGATTTTCATGGTCGCCGTCTCTGGCTTTTCTCCTTCTATATGCCCGAATAATGGAAATCTTTCTGCCACGACAAGCGTAAAATGATATATACCGGAAATCTTATAATTCCATCGACTCTCCCTATGATGCCGCGTAGTATCAACCTCCCTCCGCCATCCTTCCGGTGTTTTATATATCTTCGTTGCTTTTTCCATTATTCTTTTCCTCGGTCTTGTGCCTTTCTCGCTCCCAGTATTGCGCCTTTCGGTCGCATTTTTGCGGCCGCTCTCCGTATTGCGCCCTTCCTTGCTCCCAGTATTGCGCCCCTCGGCGATATTTTTATCGCCGCAAAATTACAGTTTTTTTTTGATATATGCAAGTGTTTCGGTCATAATTCTTCTTTTTTGCCTCATTTTGGGCATTTGGGGCCATATTACGACCAAAGGCAGCCATGTAGCTGCCTTTGATCTTTGTTCGCCGAATGGCGAGATGAGTCGGTAATTATTCACCGGGGATAGGAACTTCTACAGAACCACCGATGTCACCGGTTGTACCGCCTCCAGTACCTGCGCTGATACCTGCGCCGGGACTAACGTTTAAAACCATCGAGCTCAATTGCAATTGTGTTGCTTCAACACAGGGTTGCATATATAATTTCTTCATAATTCAAAACCTTTCATTCATTACTTAACGACTTGTCCGTTCACATTGTACATCTTCTCACCGCGGATGATGAAGAGTTGACCGTCAATAATCATCTTAACCGGAGTCTCAGATGCATTGAGTGCATCGATGTCGGTAGTAGTCTGCTCGTTATGAACAGTCATTGCTACGCGGCGACGACCAGGAGCCTGATTGCCGGTATTGTTGATTTGCCCGATCTTGATGTACGCACGGTAGTTAGCAATGTAAGCAGCGCGACCACTTACCAACCAATATGCATTCTGGTAGAGGATGTAGTTTCCGGCATCTTGAACCAAATTCTCCTTAGCATCTTCATCTGTCAGATCATAGAATCCGTAGAGACCATTTGCATTGCCTGCTTCGTTAACTACAGTAGCAGAAGTGTAAGTAACAGTCAGTTGATCTGCGGTTGCTTGGAAGATGTACGGACGACCGGCTACCAACTCACCGCTAAGGATCTCGTCAATGTAAATCGTATTGTTCTCGTAGTTCGCAATCTCAAACAGCGTTGCGCCGCTGATTACACCAGCCTTCGGCAAGCAGATTGTACCATAGTAACCATTCGTTACATTACGTTGGTAAGAACCGTAGTCCGGAGTACCAATCTTGAAGATATTGATAGCACGTTGACCACCTGCTGCGTAGCAAGAGAACAATTCGCTATTATTAGTGCTATTATAACGAATGACATTGCGGTTGTCTGTAGAAGTTGCTACAATATTAGCACCATTCTCGTCAAACGAAATAGTCCACTTAGCACTTGCCGCCTCATAGTCATCAGCCTCTCTCATGTAGTTTGAACTGCCTGTACCTGCTGCGTTTAGGTATTTGCCGTTAGAAGCCTGGATAGCGAAGAGACCTTCACCAGCATCAACAAGGGTAAATACTTTTGTGCCCGCACCCGGAGTGAGTACATTCCACTCATCAACACTACTTGGTACAGCAGCACGGTTGTTGGTATTCTGCTTACCCATCGCCATTGTTTTGTTGTTGTAACTACCTACGATAATAATCTTATCACCGGCAACAACAGAGCTTGCAAGAACCCAAGTACCGGTGAGATCGTCACCTGCCTCGTTTACAGTAATGACGTACGAAGCGGAACCTGCCAGATAATTGTTATTACCAGCGAAAGTAGCAGTAATAGTAGCTGTACCGGTTGCGTTTTCTTCCAGCGATACAACACCACTATTCTCATCTACGGTAGCAACAGCTTCATTGCTCGAAGCATATGTTACAGCAGCTAAGCCATCAAAACCTTCCGCATAAGTCAGAGCTGCAGGAGTGAACTCACCACCTACGGTCAGCGTAACCTCTGCCGGATCATATGCCAATTCAGCATCAGCTTTCTGAGATAGAATAATGTTCTCTGCTGCAATCTCAATGATCTCAGGTGCGCCTGAATAGTCTGTCTTGTCAGCAGGGAGATTAGATGTTGAATAGTTCTTGAATACACCGCTATTGTTATAGAAGAATGTACGGTTTTCTACAGCATAATAGTAACCATCTGTATCCCAAGTCCAATCCTCTGCAGCATCCTGCAGCGCGAGGCTAGTACCTGTACCTGTATGTGCGAGATACTTGTCATCTGCATCTTGGAAAGTAGCCGTGGTTGTATTGTCTGTCATTGTCCACTGGATAGCTGCTTTATCTGCCTCAGCAAATACGACAATCTTGTCTCCGTCTTTCTCTACTTCTACAGCTGCCAAAGCACCACTTGCAAGCGAGTTGGTCATTGCATAAAACTTGCTGTTGTACTCAGCGAGGATAACTACATTCTTCGTCTCTGCCGGAGTCGGAGTAGCGGCATTAACCGTAATGGTACAAGATACATTTACAGCTTTGTAATCATCGTTACCTGCGAAGGAAGCAGTAATATGAGCCGTACCCGTTGCATCAGCCACCAACTCTATAACACCAGCGTCCGTTACGGTAGCCAAAGTCTCGTTATCTGAAGCATAAGTAATGCCTTCTACGCTGTGCGGATTATCCAGTGTCGGAGCTGTAAATGTCTCACCAAGAGTGATTTCTACATCTCCACTCCAAGCCAATTCCGGATTAGCTTTTACAGTTTCGTTCGCCAACTTATAGAGAGCAATCGGCTGTTGACCATTCTTGTAATAGCGGAAGCGTTCGCCATTATTTGTTCCGTAGTTATAACGCAATGTTAAGTCTCCATCCCAAGAACTATTGGAAATGGTAATAACAGCATTGCCGTCATCATCAATCGAAAGTGCATTTACATATGTGCTTGCCTCTTCGCTTTGATCCAAACGGTTTCCGTAACTATTCGCACCGATATATTTGCCACTTGCAGATTGGATGGAACCAGCCGTCACGTCAATGAAGAACGTAGAAGCCTCAGTAGATTCTGTCACCGCAATTTTTTTGTCATTCGTAATTGTTACCGGTATATTGTTACCAACGGCCTCTAAAGTCTCCAATGCACCATTGAATGCAACAGGAGTATGATTGTTATCACCTTCATAAACAATCAGATAAGTACCATCAGTAATGCCTGCTGTTTCAGTTACTTTCTCGTAGTAGTCGGTAAGAACAGGAGCTGCTGCACTAACGGTAACAGTACACTCTGCATAGATTTCTGTGCCTTGAACCGTTGCACGGATAACTGCTTCACCCTCTGCAATACCGGTTACTACACCATTCTCAACACTTGCATAATCATCTCCGCTTTCTACAGACCAAACAATGGTACCAGTTGCATTAGACGGAAGAATAGTTGCCGTCAAGTTAACCGTCGATCCTGCTTCTACCTCTGCAGTTGCGTCAAGTTCAATACCCGTTGCCGGTTTTTGGATGTCAACAAGGTAGTTGCCTTGCTTGAATTCATATGTAGTATTGTAAACGGTCAACTGACCATAACCGATAACAATGTTACCAGCTTGCACATCAGTAAGTGCCTCAAACGGGGTGGTTGCATTACCATCGTTGATACCTGCACATTTATACAACTCAAACTGGTTCTCAGCGTTAGCATCTTTGATGAAGATATTCATCACACCTTCACTAAAGCTCTTAACGTCATAAACGACACCTTGAACATATACATAATCGTCAAGATCGTACGTTACACCATCAGCAGCAAATGTGATAGCCTGTGCCACGGTGTAAGGATTAGCCTGATCATTGGCGATATGAGTCTTCGGAACTGCAGGAGCCTCGTACGATACCAAATGGCAGTTAGCATCAAACTCATAGGTTGAATTATATTTTTTCAACGTACCTGTTATTACTACAGTTGCACCTGTCTTAACATCGGTCACAGCTTCAAATTGAGCACTATTCAGACCATAGCACTTGTAAGCCTCTATTTGCTGACCTGATGTGAGACCATCAGCAGAGAAGTAGAAGGTGATATATCCCTCAGAAGGCAGTTCTGTGGTAACAACATTACTTACAATACCCGTTGCGTAAGCGTTCTCTAATGTTTCTACTGCGTCAATAACAATCTTTACGTCAGCAGCAACGTACGGATCGGCTTGCGTGCCTGCGTGAGATGTAACACCGATTGTATAAGAAGCATCACCTGCTTTGTAGTCATCATTACCAGCGAAACTAGCAGTAATAACAGCTACACCAGCAGCCTTGATAGTAACTGCACCGTTTGCAGCCACTTCTGCAACATCAGTATTATTACTTGCGTATGTAACAGCCAAACTATTCGGATTTTGCAAAGTCGGAGCAGTAAACGCTTCTCCTAACTTAACCAATTTCTTCTGGTCTGCTTCAGCATATGCTAAACCAGCAGCCGGCTTAACAGAACCATCTACTTTCTTGTAGAGTTGTATCTTCTTTTGAGAAGAGTATGTAGCCGACTTATAATAACGGAAATAACTTGATGATGCGCTATTGTATCTCAAGTGGGCAGATGAGGCTACAATATCAACAGCTGCATCTGTTCCATTATACGAAATACTATTGTTAATGGCTGTAGTTTGAATCTTAATTCCGTTCGCATCAGATGTTTGACCGATATATTTGTCACCAACCATAATAGTATATACAACTGGGTCAGATTCGGCTACTTTTGCAATTGTCAGAACCGCAGCATCATCCGGAGCAGCAATTACACCATTAGAAATGGCTGCTTCTGCATAATAGTTAGCCTGATCAGCGCCTTTCCATACACGTGCATTCGTTGCGTCAGCCTCATATACGAGCAGATACTCGCCGGACCAATCGGCAGGTTCAGCGGTTACTTTCTCATAGTTAACAGCAGCAGGAGCAGTAGTTACCGTTACTTCGCAGGTAGCAGTTTTGTTTCCATCAGTTGTCTTTACTGTAATAGTTGCAGTTCCTTCTGCGACACCAGTAACAACACCACCATCAACGGTTGCAACATCCTCATCATCAGACTCCCATGTCACTGTCTTAGTTATTGCATTACTCGGAGCAACAGTCGGAGTTAAAGTAATTGTTTTACCTACTGCAACTTCAGCCTCACTTTGGTCAAGAGTTACACCTGTAACAGCAACAGGATCGGAGCCGCCACCCTGACCATCGTCATATGTTACAACAATAGCATCAGCTTCTGCTAAATAGTTGCTTCCTGTTGCCGTTTTGCCGTTCATGTAGTATGCAAAGTACGTATAATTTGTATTTGCAGCAGGAGTCCAAGTGAAGGTTTTATCAGTAGAATTCCATGTACCTGACGTTCCTCCAGTCGTCGCAGTAACCGCTGACGTTCCTCCCAAAAACATGAACTCAGACTGTTTTCCCGTAGCAATAGTAAGAGCTTTATATTTAACCACTACTTGGGTTATTCTTCCAGGGAAAGCTGACGTGTTATGAAAATTAAACTCAGCAGTCGCAGAAGATTGATTCGTTTTGGTTTGAAGCGTTGACGGGTTAATCTGAGCCATCGTCCAACTTACGCCTTCGTACGTAAATGACAAAGATGCTTGATAACTAGTAGCACTACTACCAGTACTTGTAGCATCGGGCGTGAGACTATAAGTCACATCCGCAGCCCACATTTGCCCGATGCTGAGGACGGCCATCGGCAGACAGGCGAAAAATAGTTTTAGTTTTCTCATAATGTTTGAGATTTTAAGTTAATAAATATAGTTTGTTTTATATGTTGTCTTTCTTTTTGGTTCATTTTTGGCCTTTTGGGACGAAATGTATTCTCCGTGCATTTTTGTCGTATCATTACGACAACTCTCCGCTTGGTCCTTTTTTTCGGACCTTTTGGGCCATTTTTGACTATTCCTCGTAACCCGTAACCCATAACCCGTAACCCTTTCACTTACCTATCAACTACCTGGTCTTTACCTTATCATCCTAGACTTTAGTCCTACTCTCGTCCTAATCACACCCTAATCTCATCCTTCCCGTAGCCTGTAACCCGTAACCCATAACCTTTACAAAATTCTCCGTGTCGCTTTGACGCTATTGTCGCTTTCAAAAATTGTCATGGCAAAATGGCAAAATGGCAAAGTCCGTAGTAATCAATTGATTTGTAGCGTTTTATAATTCCCCTTAACTTTGTCAAATTGTCAAATTGTCAAAGCGACATAGCGTCATCTTCATTCCTTTAACTCTCACCTATAACCTCTCACCGTTACTTGCCTTTTTATTTCTCTTCCTCAAAAGGCAGCTCTTCTACCGGTTGGGTGAAGTTTAAGGCGCGTTTACTGGAAATGACGGAATCACCTAACTCTTGTTCCAGTTGTTTGCGTGCCACACTCGCTACATTGCCTCCTCGGTGAGCGATATTGGCGTTTTGCGCAAAACCTTTCGGATTCTCCCGTTTACTCATCTCCGTTGCTGCCGCTTCTGCCAAACCGTTCAGCATCAACTCCACGTTCGTCATGTTGTCTCGTAAGTTCTCTTTGCGCAGGCCCTTATATTCCTTATATTGTTTCGTGGTCATTCCGCTCCAGGCCTTGGAGATAATATCGGTCAGCGAAGCATAATCCATCTTCTCGTCCATTCCTCCACGTTTCCATTCGTCCGTCAGACCTTTGCGGATCTCGATGGTCTTGATGCGTTGGTTGATCCATGCCTCCGAATAACCTAAGCGACGATAGTCCTTGATGGCTTGTTCAATGCTCTGTTCCGGATCTTGCAATTGGTTCAAACGCTCTTGTCCTAACGATGCCAGCCATAACTTAAACGGCTCTGCCTTTTTGGATGGGATCGATTGTATCAACCGGAAAACCTGCTCTGTATCAGCGACATCGGTGAGACGTAACTTGCCATCAGGAGCGGGTAATTTCAACTGTCCGATTTTTTCGGACACTTCACTTCCTTCTGTTTCTAACTTGTGCTTTAAATCACTCCAATATTTACGTGGACGATCCGTTTCCGTTAACACTTGGATTACATCCACTACAGAGAAGAAGTATTTCTCCTTCTCGCTATCCCAGACGTAGCGTACTTGCTGTCCTTCGAATAATTGTATTTGGTTTCCTTCTGCCATCCTTTCCAATCAAAAAAAGAAACAAAACCGTATAGTGGTTCTGTTTCTTTAGAGCGTCATATCCCATCCACGGACGTGAGTCCGGCGGTAAAATGCTGATATGTTGCAGTTTGATTCATCATAAAGTAGTGTCTTAACCGTTGGTACTTATGGTGTGTTTCAAAATCGAGTGCAAAGGTACGAAAAAATTTTGATATATGCAAGCGTTTTGGAAGAAAAATTTTTTTTGTTAATTAGACCTGCTAAAATCCTTCCATCTCCTCCATCTGGGTCATAAACCGGCGTAGGGTAGAGCGGCTGCAATGCAGTCGTTTGGCTATGGTATGCTGCGAAACACCTGCCTTGAGCGATCGGCGGATATAGGCTTCTTTGCCGAACAAGGGATGGAGTTCCGGTCGGCTCTTCTTTCCGGGCGGTCTGCCGATTCGTTTCCCTTCAGCGCGCACGCGTTTTAAGGCTTCGCGTGTGCGCGCGCTGATGAGGTTGCGTTCGATCTCCGCGGAGATGCCGAAGGCAAAAGCCAGCACTTTGGATTGGATGTCATCGCCCAAACGGTACCCGTCTTTGATCGTCCATACCTTACATCCTTTTTGCATGCAGAAACTGAGGATCTCCATGATCATCAGCAGGTTACGGCCTAAGCGGCTTAACTCGCTGCAGATGATAAGATCGTTCTTTTTGACGTGCTTGATCAACTTGCCTAAACGCCGTTTGCGGTAGGCGATTGTGCCGGAAACGGTTTCTTCTATCCAGCCGTCGATATGTAATCCTTGCCGCCTGCAAAACTGGCTGATCTCGTACCGTTGGTTTTCCACTGTCTGCTTGTCGCTGCTCACCCGAATATACCCGTAGTTCATTTTTGATGCAAAGGTACGAACTTTTTTTGACCTGCACAAGAGAACGGAGAAAATAATCATTTTATGCTGTAAATTTCCATTAAAATCGGTCGTTTGTAAGATTTAATAGACAATACGTAAAAATTTTATTTTTTACTTGCATATATCAATTTTTTTTTGTACCTTTGCAGCGAATTTTGAAAACAACAGAAGTACCAACGGTTAAGACACTACTTTTGTATGAAACAAACAACTTTAAATCAGCATTTTGTCTCCGGGCTGACGTCCGTGGGTAGGTATAGTACGCAATAGAAACAGGACCATTGTACGGTTTTGTTTCTTTTTTGTTTGAAAAGAAAAATTGAAATAAGAAAGAATATGGCTACGGGAAAAGCAAAAAAGGTTATAGTTCCGCAAGCAGATGAGGCATTGATGCCTGTTTCGATAGACGATGTGCAGGACAAGATTATTGTTTTGCACGGTGAACCGGTTATTCTGGATAGAGATGTCGCGGAACTATACGGTGTGCAAACGAAAGAGATTAATCAAGCAGTCAAGAATAATATAAGAAAATTTCCGGAAGGATACATTTTGTCTGTTCAAGAAGAGGAGAAGAAAGAACTGGTCAAAAATTTTGACCGGTTTAACATACTGAAACACAGTTCGGTAACACCCAATGCTTTTACGGAGAGAGGCCTGTATATGATGGCGACAATCTTGAAGAGTCGTCAAGCAGAGTTAACGACAATAGCCATCATTGACACATTTGCCTCTGTGAAAGAGTTGGCACGTACGCTTAGAGAACTGAATAATACAGAGAAGCAAGATGAACAGAAAGGTTTGTTAAAGAAGAGCGGGGAGTTAATCGGTGAGATCATTGGAAACGATATGGCTACCGCAGAGACAGAGACAGAACTGGAACTGAATTTTGCGGTTCTGAAATTAAAACACACCATCAAGCGGAAAAAGAAGTAAATGTGGTATGTGCAAATTTTGCACACACCAATCGAGGATGGGAATGATCAGTAGTTGTAATTTTTGCAACAACTAAAAGGAACAAGGGAAAGCTGAAAAGAAGAAAGGATATGGAACTAAAACAAATCTTTGACGAGATTCGCGACTACCAATATCGCGAAGAGGGAAAAGAAGAAAATCTCGAACGAGAGGCTCTTTCGTATAAAATTAACTTGTTGAAGGTTATTGTAGAGATCTTTTATACGCATGTGGGTTGGATGGACAACCCAAAGAAAACCGCTTCTTTTCTTGGTGATATTGATGATATAGAAGAAGTGATAAAGTATTATGATGACTCATTTAACAGGCCGGAAGAGGAAAGCGGCGATTCGAAAGTTCCAAAACGCGAAACTTTGCAGAATGTAAATCAGTGTGAGTCATTTGTGCTATCGAAATACAACGGAGAGAATAGGGAGTTTATTAAAAAGATTATTTTTGAGGTTAAGAAATACTATACCAAAAAGTATGGGGCACTGTTAAACTTAAATAATGACATTCTTTATCTTTACTCTGAAACTCCAAATGATCTATATGACGCCATTATAGAATGCTTAGATAAAGGTGTTGATCCTAAAGGAAAGAATATTTTAGGTTGGAAAACGGATGGTCGAAGAGGTGATAGCAGCATATTGCTCTGCACTATGAATAATTTAGACAAAACCTACAACATGCTTTTGACTGCTTATGAAAGATATAATGCGATTACCATATCTGCACACTTTAAAGAGCAGCAATCCGGGTATCCGAACTATGCTAATGACGAAATGAAAGAACTCTTAATACGTTTTAATACACTCTGGAGAGATCAATTATCCAGTTTGGCTTAAAAAAAAGTATACTATAAATAGTGCCATCTCGCGGCACTAAAAATGCGAGAACGAAGTAATCGTTCGAGCGAAGCGAGAAATGAACATTGACATACTGATATTACCGTAAAAAAGCATAAATATTTAACTTTTTTGCTCAAAAACTTGCGCATGTCAGAAAATTGTTGTACCTTTGCAGAAAATCGCAAAAGCAATAAAAGTATGGCATTATCACGTTCCATTAAGGTGCAAGACACTACAATTAATGTACTTCTTAATATCAATCAGCAGGATTACATTAGTCTAACAGATATGTCAAGAGGTTTCGAAGAGGGACCTCGGCTTATTGAGAAATGGTTAAACAATAAAAGTACAATAGATTTTCTTGGTGTTTGGGAGCAACTGAATAATCCTAATTTTAAAACCCCCGAATTCGGGGGAATTAGAATGGAGGCCGGAAGCAATCGCTTCTATATGTCAGTAAATAAGTTTATTGAGAGAACAGGAGCTGTTGGAATATTTGCCAAGGCCGGTCGTTATGGAGGCACGTACGCACATAAAGATATAGCATACCATTTTGGAATGTGGCTTTCGCCTGAGTTTAATCTTTTAGTAGTAAGAGAGTTCCAACGTTTGGTAGAGCAAGAGAATAATCCTCTTTTATTACAGTGGGATATCAAACGATTGGTATCGAAGACTAACTATCAACTTCATACAGATGCCATAAAAGAGAATATACTACCTAAGTTATCTATAGAGAAGAAAAAAGAATATATTGTTTATGCATCAGAGGCGGATATGTTGAATATAGCTTTGTTTGGGTGCAGAGCAAAAGATTGGGAAGAACATAATCCTCAATTGGCACTAAAAGGTCTTAATCTGCGAGACACAGCATCTATCAATCAGCTAATCGTTTTATCGAATATGGAAGTTGTAAATGCTGAATTGATAAAAAGAGGAGTTGATAGAGCAGAACGATTCGAGTTCCTGCAGCAAATGGCGATAGATGAATTGAAATCGCTTGACCAAACAAATGTAGAGCAACAATTCAAACGTTTGGCGACTAAATATCCACCAGCCATAACAGAATGAAAATTAATTTAATTTATAAGCGGTAATATCAGTGATTAGGTATTGCCGCTTTTATGTGGTTATTCGAAAAAATCGAATTACCATCAAACACAACATGTAAAGATTCTTTACGAGTTCGAAAGAATGATCAACGTGCGTTAATTGCATGTTAAACGTGTGCAATTCGACGCGGTAAAAAGAGCGAAAAAGCATTAGATCTAACAAACAATAGTGCCTTCCATCAGCACTTAAAAACGATGGAAACGACCTTTGAAATGATGTAAATAAATAACTAAAAACAAGGAAAACGAAAAAGGCTTTATCCAAAATCACGGGATATATACGTAGTATATATAAGGTGAGGTGGGATA
>Ga0310695_10008718_pt1 | contig 15527 bp, 19 predicted proteins | sample RumenRJG_04DNA_FD_203882 | JGI IMG/M metagenome (GOLD analysis project Ga0310695, IMG submission 203882) | Bovine rumen microbial communities from Lethbridge, Alberta, Canada - RJG_04 (v2) (version 2) | ecosystem: Host-associated > Mammals > Digestive system > Stomach > Rumen | place: Canada...
CTTTACGGTTTGAGTTATGCTCAAAGGTAGAGCAATGCTATGAGACGATGCGGACAAACGGGGGTGCGGGGTTAGTCTGGGTCAGATGGCTTCTTTTTGTAACCACGTACCAGGATGCGGCCGTTGGCTCCGAGAACGGACATCATGATATCTGTGAGCCGCTGAGAATCCTTGGGGTTGTCATGCTCGGCTTTTTCAAAAGCATCATGGGTGGCTTTATTGGGAAACTCTATCCAGACATAACTACGCGAGGACCCTATATGTTTGGCTTTGAGTAGATGGGGCTTGAGGCAACCGTCATATCGACTGAGTATGATACGCCACTCTTCGGCATACTCACCAGGGACCTCAAGGGAGTTACGGGTCTCGATGGGAACATTCTGCGATGAGAAGAGGTCTGGTTCTGGCTGAGGCCGTTGTTTCTCTTGTGCTTTGCGCTGGTTACGGGCTTCTATCCATTTACGCATGAGAGCGACGGTGTAGGTGGCTACGTCATCGGGATACTGATGCTCTATGATATCCTTTATGTCACGATAGACATAGGTTGAGAAATCAGCAAAGTCATCATCAGGAACACCGACTATGATTGGCTCTATGACTTCACGACGGAGGTCTCCACAACGATCAAGCAGGGTATTGATAAGTTGCTGGTTGGCAGAACGGCGATGTTTGACGAGATCTCGGACATCGCCCAGATGGGTACGCACGAGTTCAAACTCTATGTAAAGAGGATCACCGGTGGAGCGACCGGGACGACGCACCTCCTTGAAATTGAAGGTGTAGTCTATCTGATCAGCAGCAGCAAGACGTATCAGGTCATCCTGAACACGTAGCAGCACGTACTTTTTAAAGTGCGCGTACTTGGGAAAGGTGTAGCTTTCTACCTCATGGTCTTTGTCATACTTGACCAGACCCAGGTGCTCTTTTATCTCATTGACGGTGAGGCGGCAGGTGAGGTTACGGCCACAGCGGTTTTTTAGCAGGCCGTACAGTGACGGGGTGTGCATCATGGTCGAGATGCGTGCTATGGAATTGGGATGGTTGATATATCCTTTACTCATGTCAAACACGTAATCGGCAACATCGGGGTTGATATGAAAGTCTATCCATCCCTTGCTGCGGGCTACGGTTTTCATCTGCACCTCTACGTCATTGACCTTCTGGAGGAAGGTGTAACCACCCTCGGTGATAGGGGCCTCACCCTCGGTGAATATATTGACCCATTTGAGAACACGTTCACCATTGGACTTGATGATAGGGACGCGGACGGTGATATGCAAGACTTCACGGACAGCTTTCTCTATCTGGTCATAGTGGTTGGCACTGACTCCATAATCAGCAAAGACTACACGGATGGGTTTGAGGGAGTGTTTTTTCTCATACTCTGTAAAGAGGGGGCGCGGTATGACACGGGTCTTATCACGGCCTTCATCAAAGTAGTTCTTTAGGTACTCCTGTATATTATCCGAGACCTTATACATTATGTCCTGCTGGAGCAGGGAGAGTCCGCCCATGAACTCGGTGTAAGCAAACGGGGTGTTGATCCAACGGTTCTCAGTCAGATTGGCCGGGACGGACAGGGCGTTCTTTTTTGAGGTACGAGCCATATTACTTTTTATTTTACTTTATTCTACCTTTCTGTTAACGATAATCTCCCTTTTATTTCACTTTTTTCTACCTTTTGTATAACTTTTTTTGTTGTAACTGATTGTTATTATAGTTGTTATGCGTTGGGTAATATATACTTATAAATATGTAATCCCAATATTAGGATTGGTTTATTTTAAAAGTATAGTTATTAAAGAATGCGGGCAAAAGGTTAAATAAAAGGGAGATTATTGTTTAGCGAAATGTAGTTTACAGTTGTATAGAAAGGAGTTTATGGTGAAATGTTTTGGAGTTTTTACCATAGCGTCGGTTGAGACTGGCAATACGTTATTTTTCCAGTTATTTGCCATAAACGGACCTTTGTTTTGAGAGAAAAAGGTTAAATAAAAGGGAGATTATTTTAACCTTTTTGAGAGGCATCGGCACGCTCCAGATACTCTGTAATGGCGATGCACACTATATCACCAATGGAGGTGTGCTGGCCACTGAAGTATTTGAGATTGTTGAGTTTCTGATAGACGGACAGAGGTATGCGGGTCTGCACATTCTTCATGGGCTCAACGTTGGCCTGTGAAAACACTCTGATTCCGGAGGACTGCTTTAAGTCGGAGTCACGGAACGGAGTGACGGGATCTGACGGACCGGCCTGAGGCTGAGGGTCAAGGTCTGCTGTACCATTGTTCTGGGCATTCTCCATCATTTTACGATGCTGCTGGAGAGCAGGGCTATCAGTGATGGATGGACGTTTGAAAGAGCGGTTCATAGGTCTTGCGTATTTAGTTGATTAGTTAGTTCTGCTACGAAAGCGGCATAGTCACGGGCGGCAGTGCAGTCTGGCGAGTAGTCAAAGATGCTCTGATACTGGTACTGGCTCTCCCCTACCCTTATACACTGGCGTATGCGCGTGTGATAAAGAGTTGTGTCATAGTTGTCCTGCAGGAACTGGGCGGTTTCACGAGCCAGTTTGGTGCGCTCATCGGACATGACTATAAGGAGGCCTAACAGGCGGAGGTCTGGGTTGAGTTTGTTACGGACGGCACGGACGGCCTCAGTCATACGCCCCAAACCATCGACACTGAGGGAGCCGAGCTGGACTGGTATGATAACGCCAGTGGCAGCAGCCAGGGCATTATAGGTGAGTTCTGAAAGTGCGGGAGCGCAGTCTATGAGGACATAATCAAAACTATCTTCCATCCAGGTTATATCCTCATTGTAGAGGTCCAATGCAGAGGTACCATTTTGCGTTAACAATATCTGCTCCATATAGTGTAGCTGATTGCCAAAGAGCGTGGAAAGTACCTGTTTTGATTGCATCTGACGGTAGAGGTCCGGCTCTATACCTGAAAGATGAGGTGATGCGGGAACATAAAAGAGTCCTTCTGTGTTGCTCTTATAAACGGGAAGGTGATTTTTATCTCCGTCCTGCAAGGAGGTATAGATGTCATATTGACGGCCATTAAACTGCTGCCTCTTGGTGCGCCATCCAAGCAGAGTGCTCAGGTTGCACTGGGGATCAAGATCTATGCAGAGGATACGGAGTGACGGATCCTGACGCAGGAGGCCAACGGCTACATTCTGGACGGTGGTGGTCTTACCTACCCCACCCTTGTTATTGACAAAGGCCAATACTTCTTTAAGTCTGCTCATATTATGAATTAGGTTTGCGGTGTAAAGTTAGATATTATTTCATATTTACAAAATGAAATTTTCATTTATTTATGAATATATGCTTGAATTGATGCCTACATATATTAATTCATACATATATGCTTTAATGAAATAATGAATATATGAATTGATGAATTTATGAATCAATGAATTCATTTTCCGTAATTATCTGGTCTGATTCCCTGCTCAGCATCATCTATCTGTTGCTGGCGACGGCGTATAACTATCTTGGGATCCTGATTAGCGGAACGCGGTGTATATACGTGTGCGTAGTCCGGACGACGGCTGGGGTCAACAAAGGTAAGCCCTAACCCAACCTTGCGAGGCATGAGCGGCCGCAGGGACGGGTCATAATCCTCTACCCAATCATCAACGGGCTGGAAATCGGAGGAACGTGACAGGCGAGCACGGCGGTCTGCACGGTCCCAGATGTTCTGTGCCCAAACTGCCATTTTGTTGAGTATGCTATAACAGCCGCCATCGCTAAACCAGTCCTGAGTATTCTGGTCTGTGAGACTACCCATGAGTTCCAGATAGGCATTGAGACCGGGAATCTTGATGACCATACGCGGCTCATCAAACTCCTGGTCATAAATGCGGCCTTGACTTTCTATGAGTTCACGTACAGAGATACCTCGCTCAGAGGCTTCCTTGCCGTTCAGGATAGCATGATAGCGTTGGTTGAGCCATTCCATGCGGGCCTGTTCCTCCTGGTCACAGCGTTCGCGGTTGCGGCGGTTGTAGTCCTCATCATTCTCACGGGGCTCAAAACTGGTACGGAAAGAGTGGATCTTGCAGACCAGATAGGGGGCTTGGGTGCTGATAATGCAGAAGCCGAGGTCACTGCGTTGCTGCTGCTGGGTTACTATGAATGGCGCGTGACTGGCAAGGTCCGGGATAAACTCTGTGCGAGCGGTTGGTTTCCATATTACGTGCGGGGTTACTTGCTGATTCTGTTCCATATTGATTGATGTGTTTATGCGTTAATGAATTAATGAATGTATGAATTCATTGATTGATGAATTAATGAATCTATGAATGATTAAAAGAATTTCTTTCCTGTCAAGACAGGAACGCCAAAGATAAACAGGGCGGCCATGCAGGGTAGAGAGATGATATAACCGATAGTGGCGAGCACTGCAAGCAACGTGGAGCCGATGTTACGTTTACGGCCTTGCTCCGGCTGCTGGAGGGGTTCTGCATCAGGAGCGGTGGAACCGTAAGCGATGACGGGCTCGAAACTCTGATTTTTTACAGGGTCTATAACGCGGTATATCTTGGGACGGACATCGTTGGAGAGGCCTACCTCGACAGTGCAACCTACGCCTATGCCCAGTTTGGAAGCACAGGCAGGAGTGCCTACGCTGACGCTCTTGACGGTACGGCCCATGATCTGAACAGGAGCCAGGCTGGCGACTACGGTCTGCTTACCGGTGGCACCTACGGTGGTGCGGATATCGGTCACTACGGTCTGGGTCTTGGCGGGCGCGAACTTATAAGCGATGTTGCCCTTGGGGTGGTGCGCGGTGAAGCCCAGAGAGTCTGACTGTGCGCGGTCATTGATCTTGATGACAATGCCATCGACGGGGAAGGTCAAGCTGCTGCGCTGTTGCTCCATGCGAGCCAGTACTGCCAGTAGGTTTTGGCTGTTGGCGGTCTGAGTTTCGACGTGCTGGAAGCCGTATGCGTCAAGGATGTCAAGGCTGTTGCTGCGGGTTGTAGAGCCGGGCAACTGGGGTGCTATGAGTTCCCAGGGGCGGAACTGCAGGAGTGAGCACTGAGTGGAGGCCTGCTCCTGATTACAGAGAGCAGCGGCGGCGGTGCGAGAATCGGCGTAGGAGCCACCTTCGGGACGCTGGACGAGGGTGAGTGCGGGTGAGGGGAGGAAAATCTCACCACGGACCTCTATGCGGCCTTGAGTGAGGCGTTCGGAACCGTTCAGGATTGCGGGGATGCTGAATATGTAACAGACATGATCCAAGAGGCTCTGTCCCTGCTGGCCATCACCACGGGTGGCAGCACTGATAAGGCGACCGTTATAATAGACCAGACTGCAGGAGAGACCGTCCAATTTCCACTCCAGGATATAACGGGGGTCGTCATACTGCGAGGTGGGGGGCAGGAGGGATTCTGTATGGTCGAGCCAGCGTTGTACGGTGGCGGTGTCCTGCGCCTTCTGGCAGGAGAGCATGGGGGTGCGGTGGCGGACCAGGCGGCGAGTGCTGCCGGCCTTGAGGTCTGAGCCTACGTGCTGGGTGGGAGAGTCCGGGGTGATCCATTCAGGATGGGCGGCTTCCATACGCTCCAGTTCGGCGTAAAGCTGGTCAAACTTTGCATCGGTGACAGCGGGGGCGGCCAGTACGTAATAGCAGTAGTTGTAGTAGGTCAGGTCATCTACTAAGGTCTGATAATATTGTTTGTTCATTGCGGTTTGTTTTGTGCGCTTGGTTTAGCGCGGTTAATGAATTAATGAATTGATGAATTAATGAATTTTTGCAGGGGTTATAACAGTAGCGACATTGCTATGTAGGCTACTGTCATGAAGAGGCCGAATATGCAGTAGGCGCGGCCTGAGTTATTGTTCTGTTTCATTCTTTTACTCTGATTGATTTGATAAAGATCTCCTCGATGTCCTGATCATGAGCAATGGTGCTGCGTGTGTAATCCAGATGCAGGAGGAGCATGTCATTGTATATCTCATTGTAGCGGTCTGCCAGGTTACAGAGTTGAGAGAGGTCCAGACGTTTGCGGCTTTCGGGGGTGGGGGAGGCGATTCGCAGGGGCTGGTAGTAGGTTATCTCTACACCGGCGCGGCGGAGCTTATCCAGGAACCGGACGAGGCCATCGGACGTATAGAAATATTCTCTGTACTGGTAGATGGTGAGCATGATTGCAGGATTAGCCTATAACAATATTAAGCTCTACGATACTTCATAAGATGTCCGGAGGGGGCACCTACCTGAAACTTGCGACCCAGGTTCTCACCGTCCTCAATGATATCCTTATCCATCACCATGGCGGCTGCGAGTTTTCCATCACAGTCATACATGTTGAACGTATAACCTATTGTCATAGAGGGAAGGTCAACGGTTCCATAGTTCTGATCACGCAGATAGCGTAAAACGACACCAATGTTGTCATAGGTTGCCGGGATGGGACGGGGAAGAGCGTCAAATGCGGCTTTGTGCTGGATGGTTGCCAGAGCTTCACGCTCGGCTGCACGTTGCGCGGAACGGCGGGCTTGCTCCTTACGGTATTCTGGAGTTGCACAGATACGCTGCGCCTCCATACGGGCCTTAGCGTGCTCCTCATCTATACAGAGGGCCAGGAAATTGTCAATGCTACCCGTGCTCTTAATAAGCATTCCGGCATCGGCAAAGGGAGTACCATCATGATAATTGGTTAATGTCAAGGTTCCGTCCTGATTCTGTTCAACCTTGAGTGCCAGACGCTTAGAAACGAAATAAACAGTATTCATACCTTAATCACTGGTTCGTGTCGTGAGCAACTTTTATGCACCTTATGGTGCGTTAGGTTTTGTAATTCGCTGTAAAGATAATAAATGTTTTGATTAAAGACCCAGGAGGACCCTGCAGAACTCCAGTTCTACGAGGACAACAAAAACAACCAGGCTTAACTTTGTGAAGCGCGGGTGACGGGCGAGAAAGAGATCTACTGCGATGTCGCAGCGGAGGAAAAAACGATAAAGAGGAAAGTTAAGTTCCTTGAGGTCCTCTCTGTACTGTTTTGCAATTTCTGACATAATACTAATTTTTTGTGAGCCTTATGGCTCGGTTCAACTTGATTACTGAGACAAAAGTAATGCTTTACTTTCGTACTACCAAAGAAAAATCAAATTATTTTCAAGAAAAATGAAATTTTATTAGATTTTTCAATGATTTGCCGCCCAGAAGTCGGCCGCGGCCTGCATACATTCGCAGATGGCGCGGTCAACGGCATCGGCGTTATCGGCGGTGATCTCTATTGTGGGATGCTCAGGGGTGCCGCCTCCGGCCTGTATGACGCAGAAATCCTCACGGCCAGCGGCGTGGACTACGTACTCCTGACGGGCACGGAGCTCTGCCATGACGGTGGCACGCTCGTCAGGATCCATGGGGATGACCTGGCAGTTCATCCAGGGAAACTCGTTACTGGTGAGTAGGGGGTAGTGGTGGCCATACTTGCCGGTGATCTCGGTTTGTTTGAAGGTATATTTTGACATAGGTTTTGCAATTAGTTAAGCGCGGATGCGGGCGGATGGGATTCGGCCTAAGCCTCGGCCAACGGGGAGCATCTGGAGCCATTTGGACTCGTAACGTTCATAATAGTAGTTCACATTGTTTGCGCCAGAACTCCAGGGGATTTGGCGATAGAGTTTGATTTTTGGAAAACTGTCATTAATCAACTCTGAATGCGAAGTTAACAACTTTTCCAGATCATACCAAAGGGAACCGCTCTGACGGACGTACCAACGGCCCTGATAGAAGAGATATTGATAGGATTCACAGGGGGCGGGGTGGTGGTGCTGCTCAGGGGTAAAGGCATTGGTGTGGAAGTCTTGCTCAAGAGAACGGCGACGCTCAGGGCAATAGACTAATACATTATGGGCCAGGCTCTCTATTGTGCCACCAGCCATAAGGTTAAGGGCACTGGAGTAGTCGTTAAAATGCTGGAGGAGGGCTGCACCTACTCCATCCGGATAACCGTCAAACTGCATGTATATAGCCAGGTAAGGGGCATCGATGCTCTTGGTCTCAACAAAAATATCATTGCTGATAGGAAGGCGGGAGTCCTCATCTATTACCTTGAGATTAGGTGACAGCTTGGCGCGGTCAAAACAGAGGGGACGACCTAAGTCGGAATCATTTACTTTTACTATTATGTATGCTCTTGTACCCATGATTCTTTGTTTTTTGAGGTTTGGCATTAAGATTAATTAGGCGGCCATAGCTTTCAGATCAGCGACGGTATAGCCGTTATTGACAGCCCAGAATATCATACGCATAGCGTCGTTTTTTGCTTGAAGTTGCACGGAGGGATCCACTTTTCCGGACAGTTCATTATATCCTCTCCAGACGTAACCTTTACGAGCCAAAAGGTCATGATACAAATTACTTAGGGCATAATCATTGTTATAAAGATCTACATAGGATTCACCTTCATTGTCATCGTCATTAAGATATTCACTTAGCATATTTATCTCTGAGCCAGCAGAGGAGTTGCCAGATAACCATTCAAAAATATCCTCTCTGGATTCATTAGCATAGTTGATACAATCCTCATTCAGGAGGCAAAGAGTGAGATATGCTGCCATGCACCGATCCTCGTCGGCAAATGCTTCTATCTCTGGAAACGAGGTAGGCATTAAGGAACAAAAACCGGAACAACTATGAAAATGCTTGAGGATATAATCTACAAACTTATCGGATTGGGAACGCCGGAACTCATCCAGATAGCGGTGCATTGTAGCCCTCCAGTCGGATTCCATATATACCGTGAATTCAAGTTCATCATTATGGAAGTTGTAATAACGAGGACTCCAAATTTTCTCGACCTGAATATCATTTACACCATACTTCTTAAAGCGCGGTAAGACGTTATCCTTTATAAAGACAGTGGCACGCTCTAATATTTCTTGTTTCCAGGTGTCATAGTCAAGATGATAATAATTAAACAGGGTCTCTCTGTCATAAGCCATAGAATTGCATTGATCACTCTCATACTCAACTGGCGAGAGCTCGGTACCATACATGGCTACACTTACGCAGGGGAAAAGTTCAGAGTTCAGGTTAAAACTCTCAAGATTGTTATTTGCTTCCATTGTTGTGATGTTTTGAGAGCCTTATGGCTCGGTTAAACTTGAATTATCGGTACAAATGTAGTGGTTTACTTTTATAATACCAAAGAAAAATGAAATTATTTTTGGTTTTCTTTTATTTTCCAATTTCTTTAACCGCTACCATCATAGCCAGGATACCTGCAGTTGAACTGTCTGGAGCCAACTCAGTAACAGCGTTTATTTTATTGATAAAAGGATCTCCATCTCCGTGCTCCTGAATAGGACGGAGGCTTACTGCCTCCGGAATCAATACGTCAATCATCTTCTCAAAATGGCCGATATCATTAGTGTCACCACGACGGGCGGCCACTTTGTTTGCATGAGCTACAGCAGCGTCACCGTCCAGGGCAGAGAAATAGTTGGTATTAGAAATATTACTGTTATAGAACTCCTCTACAAATAATCCGGTGCCACCATGGTTGTGTCCCAGACCAAAGGTGTTAACCACATAACGGGGTTCGCCACACCTAAACCATACAGAACCGTCAACTATCAAATATTTCTTTGCTGCCTCCTGATATTTTTTAATGCACAACTGGCGGTTTCTGGCATAGCCATGAGGCAATTCAGCACCAAAACGGAACTCTGAGGCCTTAATATCTCTAATTTCGCCACCACGTTCCAAATCCTTTTTGGTCATCCTCTTCCAGCACTGGCCTTGCCACCAACGTATCTCTGTTTTGCCATCCTCTTTATGGCTATAATCATTCAAGCGAAAAGCCACAGGAGCTTCATCGGAAGTAACAGACGGCACAGAGACTTTTATTGAGCCTTCAACCTTATCAAAAGCGAATTTCTGACTGTGTGCAGATGGAACATAAGCACAGTAATAGGTCTCCTTGATTGTAACTATATATTTTTCCATAATTGTATCTGTTTATAAAAGTTTCTAACTATGATTAATAACACCTTATGCGATTTGTTTAGCCTTCTTTACCGGGAAAGTAATAGTATAACTATCTGAGTTATCAGTCCAGTCAGTATGTTCCCAATGCCCCCCCCAGGAAAGCCGTTATAGCAATGTAACATGTTGTACCTACACCCCCGGAGAAATGAGGAAACCAGGTGTTTTTTATAGTACAACCATAAGGAGCCTCCTTTTTCGAGTTACGCTTTCTCCACAACATACCAGAACAACACTTTGTAAAAATCTCGGCAATTACAGTGCTTTCCTTATCATATCCACAACCGGAAGCCGTCTCAGTACCATGCAAATATGTGCCATCGGCAAAGGTGCAAGAAAAAGAAGCACGGGGGCAGTTGCCCCAGGTACGGCTACGATGCCATTGCACATTTATAACAAGTCTCTTAACGTCTGGTTGCTCGGCCTTTTCTCCATATTCGAGATTCTTATGACGGACCTGAGCTAAAAACTTTTCCAGCTTGATCCATTCATTATTCTGCATTTCATATTCCAGTTCTCTTTCAGACATGTAGGGAAACATTTTCTTTAGTTCCTTCATACTAATGTTTGGTCTGTTTGAAACATAAACCTTTTTGTTTTCTTTTCTTTTCATATTCTTTTGTTTTGTGAGGTTTCAACCTCGGTTATAAATGTCAATAAATCACTCTGTTTTTTTAGATATTCTATATATAGGTTTAACGTCTAAACACAAGAGAAAGACGCGGGCTATGTAAAGATCCCCTGTCAATAACCTCGTAACGATGGCGGTTAAACGTTATATACTGATAACCGGCGGAGTCGCCCAGGACATCTCCTTTGGTCCTGCATATCTTAGAAGTTTTGCCATCGGAGACTTTAAGAACGCCATAGGGGCACCAATGTTTGTTTCCAAAATAAGGAATAGTCCAGGAAACCACTGCTATAATACGAACTTGTTCCATAATCAAAAATGCTAAATAATCACACCATCTATAAAAGGCTTTACGCTACTTCCCAATAAATGCCTTCGCCATTGCTCAGACACACACCAGACCATTTATGAGGGGCCACAGAATCCAGACAGTCATCAATCAAGTCTGTAAGATTCTTTAATTCAGTATTAAATCTGTTCAGGAACTTTGGGGCCAGAGCCTTAGCCAAACCAGCATTGAGGCCCAAATATCCCAAATTATCATGCCAACAATTATCACTCAACAAATAAACAGCCCCTTCTAAACCTGGCATACAATCATAATCGCAGATAGAGTCAAAGTCCCAGTCCAGTTTGAAACCACAATAATAACCGGCCTCAAAATAGATACCCACTTTAATGTCAAAGTTGATACCAGCAAAACGGTAACTCCGGCTAATAGTACAAATAGAGTCTCCATCATAAACATGGTCTTTCTTTACACTTATAGACGAGCCAAACTTTTCCTTCAAAGACTCCTCAAGGAAATTCAAATAGTAGTCTTTTTCATCATCATACCATTCAGAAAAAGCATAGGAAGCTGGGTCCTCGAAATAGTCTTGGAGTTCCTTATAATAGTCCGGATCCTCTGTTTTCAAATCCTCCTTATAAGAGTCAAAATCATCCCAGATACAAAACACATTAAGATGACGTGAATTGTGATGACAGTTAAAATTTGGTGCGCTCATAATAGTTGTTTTTTGTGAGCCTGAAAGCTCGGTTATAATTGATAGTTGAATTCTCTAATAATTTACATGAATTATAATAGGATGGGAGAGGAGGCCGTCAAACGACCTCCGATGACACAAATATTCACCCTGGATTCTTTTTGCTATCAGAAGCCACATAGAAGCTCTTATCATACCAATACATGCGAGCCACCCGGGCGGCGTTTACATGGTCAAGGTCAAACCGTCCGCATCCAGACTTAAATAGTTCAAAAAAGTCTGCATTCAGAGCAGAACTAATGGCCCGGGCTTGCTCCTCTGTCAACTGGACATCCTGAAAATAGCCATAACTACTGCGAGAGTCACACGTAGGACAGGCAGCAATAATAGTACTCAAAACCTCTGATTCTTTGGAGTCGCTAAAAATGCGCTCTATCTTAATATCTCGGCTATTAGGACCCATATATTTACACGCAAAGTCGGTGTGCTCCTCAGATGTGGTATAGGCCAGATCTTCCATACCATTAAAACGATCATGATAAGTGGCAAAAAGATTTAAGTCTGTAGCGGACAGAAACTCTTTTTCTGTGGGGCCATCCTCCCAAGAAAGTTCCCAGTCAGCACCCCAGCCGTTCTGTTTTTTAAGCGTGAATTTAACGCCAGGAAAAGCCTTCTCGGCCATAGCTAATATATTACGCCGGCGGCAATTATTGAGCTTTATTTCTGCACTCCTGGCTGCCTTAATAGCTGCCAATTCTTTGGGGCTGGCATTCTTGCGACGGCAAAGGGGCGCGGCGGCCTGAGCCTTGGTGTACTCATCCAGATAAGAAGCCACGGGCTCCATTATAGACTCCCACTTGGCACAGCGGGCGCGGTAAGCCTCCAGACGGGCGGCGCGTTCCTGAGCCTCTTTGTTGGCCTCCTCTATTTTGCAGGCCTCAATAGCGGCGCGGATGGAACCCAGTTCAGGGGCAAAAACTTGTGAATAGGCAAGCGGGCTATAATAGTACCTGCAGTAGTCGTAACCCTCAGCGTCAACCAGATACCAGCGGCCCGAGTTATCCACGATTGCGGCGGCAATGGTATAAAATAAACGCTGTTTTTCTTTTCCAAGCTGCCAGAACCCCAGGCCCTCTTCCTCTGGTGTTAGATCCTCACAACGGGATCCACCCTTCAAGCCATGAACGGCCACCAAATTATCACAGTTTGCAGCGTCAAGCGGCAAAGATTCTACCTGTATAATCTTTTCAATGCAGCACAGGCGCGGGGTCACTTTGTGGCCCTCCTCCTCGTAATATTCCATTAAGTCCTGGAGCTCTCCTTTGTAGCCGTTTTCTCCCTTCATATTGGACGATACGGCCCAGACAAAACCACCCTCAGAGGGCGCAGGCTGGCCGGCCTCTAAATGCGCGTCTGCCTCAATTTCGTGGGCATGGTACGCAGTGGCTAAATACTGATTTTTTTTGCTCTCTATAATAGCGCGGGCCTCTGATTCAGCCTTCTCTACTACAGCCAGACCAAAGGTCTTAATAAAGGCCGGGCGGGTCTCTGGGGCCATGCCATTACACCAGCCGCCAAACATGCAAAAAATCTCAGCATCTTTTTTATACTCAGACTGGAGTTTGTCATTACTCAAAACCACAGCCAGACGGTTAACGATCTCAGGGAAAGAAACTTTGTTTGCCATATCACAAAAGAAATAAAGATAAATAATCGGTGAATTTTCGCAGTTGCTATAATAGCATATCAACAATTAACGCGGCCTACTGGGGGCTCATTCTCTGGGAAAGATTTGGGGATCAAATGTCTTTTATTTGCAGGGAAATTCCGAGAATCTATAAAATAGAAGCGGTCATCCTGGCAAAGTTCATATACCACAACCGCGGCGGTCTTATTATAAAGACTGGCTGCAAGCTGCATTCCTGCAGAACTTTTGATCATTTCTTCCTGAGTATCCCAGCTTTCAGAAATACAACTTTTTAAAGCACCAGCGACACAGAGAAAAAAGCAATAATGACGGCGGCCGGTGGAACTAACAACAGCGTTTAAATTAGTCATAGTTAACGATATAAAAAGAGTGAATAAAAACAGTATCTATAATTAGAAGTTATACTCCATCCTTAGAGCTTTTATAAATTCGTGGGTATTGGTTAAGCAACACCAGCGACGGGACCGGGTTAATTGAAATAAAGCCGTAAAGCCGTATTTTTGCATTAAGCCAGAAACGCGCAAAACATCAGGGCGGGCCATGCTTTCAAAGTATCTAAACCGGCGGGCCTGAGCTCTGGAACTGGGAAACATAAAACCACGAGCAACAGCGGCGGCGCAATGCTGGCCGGGGTTATAGGTAACTAATACCGGAACATTGGAAAGCGTTTCAAATTTGACGATCTCAGAGGTGGCAAAGGTGCGCGGCCTCTCTGGGTGTATGGGTGCGGGTTCATATTACAAATTTTATACTATAACAATAAAACCAGCCCCGGCCGGGGCTGGGTGTGGTTCTTACTGTAAGCCGTTCCAATATAGATTAAACATCTTTTGCGAGCTGGTAAGGCTGCAAGCGTTTTTCTTTTCGTTTGTACTATAAGCGGCACCCAGGGCGCGAAGTCTGGATCCAGTTGTGACGGTTTTAAACCCTCCATCACAAAAAAACTCCTGAGAGCCAAAAACGGCATAAATTAAAGTGTCGTATAACTTCACGAATAAACCACCATTTGCGCCCCTTATAACCTGGGTGTTACTCTTTGCAAATTCACGGCCAGCGTTTAACGCCTGGAGCATCTCTTTTTCAATCTTTTTCATAATTACTTTTTTTGTGAGCTTTAAAGCTCGGTTAATAAATGGCCCGCGGCCCGGGGTACGATCCCGGCAAAGTTCCAATATTAACGCGGGGTTAATCTGTTACGCTTTTATGCGTATTTCTTTTTTATTTTTCAGGTCAAAAAACGCTAATTGATTATTACGGCGGGCGGCACGATCAGCAGCGGCGCGGGTTTTAAAAATCATCACACAATCCCAGTAGAAAAAACCGGTTTCCTGATCCAGCCAGCCACCAAAAGCCGTTATATTTTCGTGATTAAATGCGTAATCAATAACACGAGCCAGGCCGGCACCGTTGAAGCTGTTTTGAGTTTCAGCAATAGCGACGGCATAACCATCATTTAACGCGGTAAGATCAGAACGGGAAACGGTGAACCCTTCCGGGTTAGCGGCTGCAACAGCAAGCAGCGCGGCGGTAATTTGTTTTTTATTCATTGTGAAGTTGTTTTGTGCGCCTCTGGGCGCGGTTCTTTGTTGTTTCTGGGTCAAAATTACATCTATTTTTTGAACTAACAAAAGAAAATTAAAAAAAAATTGCGTTTTTCTTGAAAAAATTTGTTTGCCCGTTTCATACCTTATAAATAATAGAAAAGGAAACCAGCCGGGCCGATACTCACCCAGGCCGGCGGGCTCTCTCTCTGGGTCTGGTCATGAGCTCAGGAACCCCGGCACCCTCAACGCCTGAACCCCGGCACCCAGGCGCACCGGAACCGGGCACCGGGCACCATGCACCCAGGGCGGAAAGCCAGCGCGGGCGGGATCCTCCCAGACCGGCGGCGCGGGTTCTATTCTCAAAATCACAAAAACAGGGATAAAAGCACGCAACACACACAAAACCAAACACTTACAAAGGGGCCGGCGGCATGGCTTTACAGAACCGCAACGGATTAGGTTCACAAGGTACCACTCAGTGTGGCGGAGGTCTCGCGTGAGATAAGGCACTGCAAAAACGTATCTGCCGACTCCTCACCTCTTATAATCAATAAGTTACGATTTTTCTTGGGCAGTGGCTTTCAAGGCAAAATGAATACAAAACGACTATTTTTGCGAAAAATAGCCGTTTTGCGTTGG
>Ga0310695_10008720_pt1 | contig 15524 bp, 9 predicted proteins | sample RumenRJG_04DNA_FD_203882 | JGI IMG/M metagenome (GOLD analysis project Ga0310695, IMG submission 203882) | Bovine rumen microbial communities from Lethbridge, Alberta, Canada - RJG_04 (v2) (version 2) | ecosystem: Host-associated > Mammals > Digestive system > Stomach > Rumen | place: Canada...
GCTTTTTACCTTTTCAGTTTTACAGTTTTTCAACTTTCTTGATGCAAAGTTACGGTCTTTTGTGCAATATGCCAAAGGGAAACACCTATTTTGTTGGGGAAATTTCCCCAAATGGATAAAAAGCCTTACATTTGCAACAGAAAAAGACGACGGATTACGGCGAAAAGCCTGACTCGAAGCAGCGAGTTGCTCGTCTCGAAACGTCGTGTTGGAAAACTCGGCGTGGTGTGTTCGTTATACATACATGTATCTATAATTATACATACATGTACATTTAATTATACATACATGTATCTATAATGAACTTCACGTGTGAAGTTGAGCGAAGGCATGAGTCGAGTCGGGAAAAACGTGCAGTCGAGTCGGCTGACCATACATTATTATATATATTATGAGATACTTCGAAGTGACTTGCGAGATACGTCCTTTCAGCCAGGAAGCTGCGGATGTCTTGTCTGCGAATCTTGCCGAGATTGGCTTCGAGTCGTTTTCCGAGACCGAGGACGGCTTGACGGCTTACATTCAGCAAAGCGTTTGGGACGAGAACTTGATGCGGGAGGCGATAGAGAACTTCTTCCTGCCTGGGGTCGAAATCCGTTATACGAAGACTGAGGCGCCTGATGAAGATTGGAATCAGGTCTGGGAAGAAGAGGGCTTTCAGCCCGTTGTCATCCCTTACCCGAACGGTAGCGACGGGGCTCTTGTCGTGGTGCATGATGTGAAGCACACAGACGTGCCACTCGCCCAGTACGATATCCTCATCACTCCTCGCCTTGCTTTCGGTACTGGAAGCCACGAGACAACGCGCCTCATCCTGCGTACACTTGCCCAACTCGACCTTGAAGGGAAACACGTTATCGACGCTGGAACCGGTACGGGCATACTGTCGATAATGGCCGTGAAACGTGGTGCGGCAAGCGTTTTCGCCTACGACATCGACGAATGGAGCGTGGAAAACACGAAGGACAACCTGCTCCTGAACGGCATCGCCTACAGGGACTTTAAGGACCTTAAAGACCTTAAGGACCTTAAGGACATTAGGGTTGCGGTTGTTTGTGGCGATAGTTCTGTGCTCGAGGGACAGACGAAAGCGGACCTTTTGATTGCCAACATCAACCGAAACATCCTGCTTCAGGACCTGCCTCGATTCGCTGCTTCGTTCAAGCCGAAAGCACAAATGATACTGAGCGGCTTTTATCAAGCGGACATTCCTGCTTTGAAAGAAGCTGCCGAGCAACAGGGTTTCTCCCTGCAGAAAGAGGCAAGTGAGGGCGATTGGGCAATGCTTCTATTCGAAGCGAATGCTCTTGGCAGGCGTGATGTTTGATACCACAAAGCTCGGCACAATCATAGCCAAGGCACTTACGACAAGTGTGCCGAGGTCTATGGCAAGCACCCACCACCAATTTACAAGCACGGGAACGGCCTCGACGTAGTAAACTTCGGGGTCCAAGGTGATGAGTCCGAACTGTTTTTGCAAGTAGATAAGGGCGAAAGCCAACAGGTTTCCGAGCACGATGCCACGCAGAATAATCAGCAGAGCATAGTTGAGGAAGAGGTGGCGGACTTGTTTGTTGCGTGCTCCCAAAGCCTTCATGATGCCGATGAAATTGGTGCGTTCGAGGATGATGATAAGTAAACCGCTCACCGCAGTGAAGGTCGAGACGCAAATCATAAGGATGAGAATGACAACGATGTCCATATCAAGGAGTTGCAACCAAGCGAAAATCTGCGGATGTTCCTGCCTGATTGTCAAGCTGGAATAGTAGTTGCCGTATGCATCTTGCTTGTGGTTCACTTTGTTTATCACGTCCATCAGAGTCTCGTCGAGGCGTTCGAAGTCCTTCAACCTTATTTCCGCTCCCGCATATTGCTGGCTGTCCCAACCGAGAAGACGGTGTATGGTGCAGAGATCGGTGTAGGCAAAGTTCTTGTCGAAATCGGTGAGATTGGTCTGATAAATGCCTGCGACGGTGAACTTCCTTGCTCGAACCGTCTTTTCAAAGAAGTAAGCATAGATTTCTTGACCTGTATCGACCTGCATTTCGCGAGCCATTGCCTGCGAAATTACCAGCTTTCCCGAGCTGACGGAATCTGTGAACTCAGGTATCTCGCCCTTTACCAAATGGCTGCTTATAAAGCTTTGGTCGTAATCCTGACCTATGCCTTGAATGGCTATGCCACGGAAGTTCGCGTCAGTCTTCAGCATGCCTGGCTTGATGCAAAAGCGTGCAACGGAAGCCACATTCGGGATGGCTTGGAGCTTCGATGTGATGGAGTCGTCGATAACTATCGGCGAGAACTCCTGCTGACCGATACTTTTGTAGTTCAACACCTTGATGTGAGCGCCGAAACCAAGCACCTTGTCCTGCACTTCCTTTTGGAAACCCAGCACAATCGACACGCTAACAAGCATCACAGCCAAGCCGATGGCGACGCCCACGGTAGCAATACCTGTGGCCAAGCGCGAGGCTCGTCCGCTGCTTCCACCTTGCGCGAAGAGTCGTTTAGCGACAAACCAAGAGAAATAGTCCATAGTCCATAGTTATGAGTCCATAGTCCATAGTTATGAGTCCATAGTCCCTTTTTGCTCTTTGGAAGTCTTAACGATTGAAGTAAGCATTTTGATAAGCTCTTGACAATCTTTTAGCAAGGACTCTGCGACATTTGTCTGTAGATATTCAGTCTTTTCTAATAACTCTATCCAGTATTCGCATTCACTCGCTTCTTTTAGCGATATATTCATTTTAGCAGCGAAGTCTGGAACGCTTTGACCTCTTAATGCTTCCTTTACATTGGCTCCAATGCTTGTTCCACAGCGAAGTAATTGTTTGGAGAGGATGTATTCGTGTCTTTCTTCGGAAAGGAACTTGAAGCATCGCACAATGCGAATAGCAAAGTTCATGCTCTTTCCTTTAACAAGGCTCTCTTTCATGACTATGGACTATGGACTATGAACTATGGACTATGAAATTGTTCCAGGATAAGCTTCCAAAGCCTTACGAAGCACGAACAAAGCGCGAACGAGGTCCTCTTTCTTCAGCACGTAAGCCAATCGGACTTCGTTTTTGCCAATGCCTGGCGTGGTGTAGAAGCCAGCTGCAGGTGCCAACATGACCGTTTCGCCCTCATAATTGAACTCACTTAAGCACCAGGCACAGAACTTTTCTGCATCGTCGACAGGTAATTTGGCGACAGTATAGAACGCTCCCATCGGGATAGGACTGTAGACTCCAGGTATTCTGTTGAGTCCGTCGATGAGGCATTTACGCCTTTCAACGTATTCGTCATAAACCTCGCGACCATACTCTTCGGGCTCGTCGAGACTTGCTTCGGCTGCAATCTGCCCGATAAGTGGAGGACTGAGACGTGCCTGGCAGAACTTCATGACAGCCTTGCGGACCTCTTTGTTCTTGGTAATGAGAGCACCGATACGTATGCCGCACTCGCTGTAACGCTTGCTCACGCTATCAATCAACACGACATTGTTCTCGATTCCTTCAAGGTGACAAGCACTGATGTAAGGGCTGCCGGTATAGATGAACTCGCGATAGACCTCGTCGCTGAACAGGTAAAGGTCGTACTTCTTGACGAGATCGCGTATTTGATTCATCTCGCGACGGGTGTAGAGATAGCCTGTCGGGTTGTTCGGGTTGCAGATAAGGATGGCACGTGTCTTTTCGTTAATGAGTTCTTCGAACTTCTCGACCTTTGGCAAAGAGAAGCCTTCCTCGATGGTTGTCGTGATGGTTCGGATGACGGCACCTGCTGAGATGGCAAACGCCATGTAGTTTGCGTATGCAGGCTCCGGCACGATAATCTCATCGCCAGGATTCAAGCAAGCCAAGAAAGAGAACAGAACCGCCTCACTACCACCGCTGGTAATGATGATATCTTCAGGCGTGAGGTTGATGTTGTACTTGCTGTAGTAGCCGACCAACTTCTTGCGATAGCTTAGATAACCTTGCGAAGGACTGTACTCGAGAATGGTCCTGTCGATATTCTTTATGGCATCAAGCGCCGCCTTGGGTGTAGGAAGGTCGGGCTGACCAATGTTCAAGTGATAAACATGTATTCCTCTGTCCTTTGCAGCATAAGCTAAAGGAGCCAACTTACGAATAGGCGACTCCGGCATCTCAACACCTCGTACGGATATTTGCGGCATCTCTCTTTTACGATTTAAACGTTTACGATTTAATCTTTTCGCGTGCAAAGGTACAACTTTTAAGCGAAAAGTCTTTCTCTTTTCACTTTTTTTTGTACTTTTGCAAAGGTAAAAGGATTGATTTCATCATGCAACAACAGATTTTGCACCTTTTGTGTACTGCCGGTTCATGCCGTCTCCATTTCTCCGGACACGAGCATGAACTCACGTCTGGCTGTTGCATGATAGCGATGGCGAGCCACGTCGGGAACATTCTTCCCTCGCAGGATTGTCAGCTTTATCAGCTCCTTTTCCCTGCCGAACAACAGACCAGTTGCATGCCTCACAGCAGTTATGGCGTCTGCGGATGGCTGCATCTTTTCATGCATCCCATCTTCGAACTCAAGGACGACATGCTTGCCGTCATCGAACACGACTTCAGGGACGTTGCTTTCCGAAGTGAGCATACGCCGGAAGCCTATCGAGAGGAGGCTGTTCTGCAAAGTATGCAAGCACTTTATCTTGACGTCATGAATGCTCACGCCTCGCTTTTCGAGCACGAAGAGACAACGTTGAGGTCGGCTGACATCATGTCGCGATTTATCAGAATGCTGGAGTCAGGAACCTACAGACAATATCGAACGGTAGCTCATTACGCGCAAGAACTCTGTGTGACACCCAAGCACTTGCACAAGATATCAACTCAGGTGAGCGGACGTACGCCAAGTTATTGGATACAACAATTCACCATGATGGAGATCAAGCACTTGCTCATGCATGGCAAGTTCACGGCAAAAGAGGTCGCAGCAAAGCTGAACTTCGAAAATATGTCACATTTCAGCCGCTATATTGGGCAGTTTGGGAAAAATCGGTAACACTCTGCGAAATCTGGGTTTGGACGTTTGCCAGCATTGTTAGTACCTTTGCACCCGAGATTATTAGGTATTAATTTTGCATCATTAAAACACGAAACTATGCAAATCCGTACATTATTATTGAGCACTTGTGCTGCAAGTCTTTCCTTGCAGGCTGAAACTCTGGATGAAGGCATCAGAGACACCACAGAAATGAGTGAGGTAGTCGTCACAGGAACACGTGATGCGACCGAAGCTCGCCATTTGCCTTTCACCGTTACAAGCATCAGCAATGAGAAGTTAAACGAAAATTATCGTTCTTCTGTCCTGCCAACTGTCATGGAACAAACTCCCGGGTTGTTCACCACAAGCAGAGGCGTGCTGGGTTATGGCGTGAGCACTGGAGCAGCAGGAAGCATCAAGGTTCGTGGCGTGGGCAGTGGCGCTCAGTTACTAGTCCTGATAGATGGCCAGCCTCAATACGCAGGTCTCATGGGACATCCTATTCCCGACGTCTATCAAACCTTAATGACGGAGAAAGTTGAAGTGCTTCGTGGCCCTGCGAGCCTGCTTTACGGCAGCAACGCGATGGGTGGCGTCGTGAATATTGTCACGCGACAAATGAATCAGGACGGGTGCAAGACGAACATTTCTCTGCAGGGCGGCAGCTACGGAACGTTTCAGGCAGACGGTGTGAACCGTTTCCGTATGGGCAAGTTCTACAGCATCGTTGGCGCTCAATACCAGAGGACAGATGGCCACAGACCTGACAGCAAGTTCGAACAGTTTGGTGGTTATGCGAAAGTTGGTTACGACTTCAACGAGAATTGGAAAGCATTTGCCGATGCCAACGTGACGCATTTCAACGCAAGTAACCCTGGTCCTGTGTACGCGCCACTTCTCGACAACGACTCCAAGATAACGCGTGGCCTCGCAAGTGTCAGCCTTAGCAATAGTTTCGAACGTACTAGCGGAACACTTCGCGCATTCATCGATTGGGGACATCACAACATCGACGATGGCTATAGCAAAGGTGCTGTTCCAAAGGCTTACCTTTATAAGCACGATGATTACATTGCAGGCATCACTTGGTACCAAAGCATGCACTTCTTTGAAGGCAATACCATGACCGTTGGTCTCGACTGGCAGCACTTCGGCGGCAGTGCTTGGAATGAGGACAAGACGACCGAAGCCAAGACTTATCTCGTGAAGGATGCCGACGGCAATCTTGTCGAGAACCAACATGCCGATGAAGTCGGGACGTATATTGACTTCCGTCAGGACATCTGCAAGTGGCTGACGGTGGATGCAGGCCTGCGTGTCGATTGGCATTCTGTCATTGGCACAGAACTCGTGCCACAAGGCGGACTGGCTTTCCACCCCACACGTAATGCCGACATTAAGGCGTTGGTGAGCAAAGGCTTCCGTAATCCTATCATCCGAGAGATGTATATGTTCCCACCTGCCACGACAGACCTCAAGCCAGAACGCATGATGAACTATGAGCTTGCTTACAACCAGCGCATCGGTAAGAAAGCACGCATCGGTGCAAACCTCTTCTACATCAAAGGCAAGAACCTCATCAACACAATCCGTGTCGGCGGTCGTCCGCGCAACGTCAACACGGGTGACTTCGAGAACTGGGGAATGGAGTTGAGTGCCGACTACATTATAAACAAGTATTGGAGCGTGAACGGCAACTACTCCTATCTGCGCATGTCGACGCCCATCATTGGTGCTCCCGAAGGCAAACTCTACTTAGGCGGCAAGTTCCATAAGGACAAGTGGACCGCCACAGCTGGTGTGCAGAACATCAGCGGCCTCTATATCGCAGAGGACGCAAAGGAGAACTACACCCTGTTCAATGCAACTGTCAGCTACAAAGTGCTGCCTTGGCTCACGATTTTTGCCAAGGGCGAGAACCTCCTCGCAGAACAATACCAGACCTACGACGGCTACTTCATGCCCAAAGCAACCTTCATGGGCGGCGCGTCGTTTGAGTTCTAAAAGGAACAGGAACAAAGAAAAAAGCCTCGCAAACCGTTTGCGGGGCTTTCTTTGTTAAGTGGCAGGTTAACAGTTGTTTGGTGAATCGGGAAAAATCCACACGAGGATTTTTAAAAGTTCACACGTGAAGTTTGCAAACTTCTCTGCAGAACTTTGTCAACTTCTCTGCAGAACTTTGTCAACTTCTCTGCAGTAGTTAAAAACGGGTCGTGTTTATTCGAACAGCTTGTCGTCGAGAGGCATTACTTTCAGGCTGCGGAGATGGGTGACGTCATTCGACGGAACGCAGTCGTGATGGAAGAGCCACCAACGGTTCTGGTAACGTACGATGCTATGATGCGTAGTCCATCCGACAACGGGTTGCAACAGTTCGCACTTGAAGCGGAAAGGTCCGTAGGGATTGTCGCCTACAGCCAGGCAAAGCAGATGGCTGTCGCCTGTCGAGTAGCTGAAATAGTAGCGGCCGTTCCACTTGTGCATCCATGAGGCCTCAAAGAATCGATGCGGGTCTCCAGCCTTGAGAGGTTCGCCGTTTTCATCTGTGACGACGACCGAACGAGGCGCTTCTGCGAACTGCAAAATGTCGTCGCTCATGCGCACTACAAACGAGGGTAGGGCAGGTGTGTCTGCAGGACAGTAGAGTTGCGTCTTCTTGTCGGCAGCCGGACCTAAGTCAATGCCTTCCTTCGTAAGCATTGAGGGCGACTGATACCATTGCAGCTGTCCGCCCCACAGACCTCCGAAGTAGCAATATATCTCGCCATCGTCGTCCTTGAAGACGCAAGGGTCTATGCTGAATGAACCGCGGATGGGATGCTCTTGCGGAATAAAAGGACCTTCGGGACGCTCGGCAATGGCAACGCCCAAATGGAAGACACCGCCAAAGTCCTTTGCCGAGAAGATGAGGTAATAGCGGCCGTTCTTCTCAACGACATCGTTGTCCCACATCTGCTTCTCAGCCCAAGGCACTTGGTCCACGTCGAGAATCAAGCCGTGGTCTGTGACGTCGGCTTCGAGAGGATTGCCAGAAAGGGACAGCACATGGTAGTCGCGCATCTGGAAATGTCCGCCGTCGTCGTCGAAGGCAGCACCTGTCTCGATGTCATGCGAAGGGTAGATAAAGAGTCGTTCACCAAAGACATGGACCGAAGGGTCGGCCATATAGTCAGAAGGGAAAAGGTAGCGTTGCATTGTTTGAAATTTGAATTTATTTGGGGAGGTTAAAGAAGTCAAACTTCCATTTCTTAACTGTTAAAACTGATTCCTTTCTTCAATTTCTTTGTTGATATCGTCGAGTCTCTCGTCGGTGAGCGGGTACTTGTATACAAGGCAGCCGACCACGATGAGCAGTATAGCCGGGATGATGCACGTGAACCAAAGGATGGCATTTTGTGCCGTGGGCGAGTATTCGTTCAGTTTCGTGTAATAGGCATTCACGGGAGCACTGATGAACGATGCAAGGAAGACAACAACAAAGATGCTCAACACCAGCTGGAGGCACTTGTTAGCCTTGAACTCGGCAAACATCTCTCCGTACGTTACAGGCTTTTCAGGCGTTGTCGCAATCCTTTCCTTGCAGCCAGTAAAACACATCAGCAAGAGCACGAAGCCGATAAGCGCGAAAACACATGTGACGGTGAACCATGCTTTGGGATTCGTGGGCAAAGCAGATGCCTCGCTTGCCAGGTTGAAACCTATCATGCCCATCACTAAAGGTGTTATCCAGCCGGCTATCGAGAAGCCTGCTTTGAAAGCAACACCTGCCAGTGCATTCACCGTGGCGGCTGGTCTGTTGCCTGTTCGGTACTCTGTTTCTGTAATGACTTCAGGCACGAGCGCCCACATCAGTGAACCGACTAGAAGTCCTACGCCCGTCATGACCTTTGCTGCCTGAATAAGTGTGTTGTAACTCTCGACATCAAAGAACTTGCCAACGCAGAACAGTATGACAAACCCGACGAAGCCAATAGAAAGCAGCAGATAATAAAGGCCCTTTTTGCCTGTCAGCCTTTTCAGGAATGGCAGTGACGGCAGGATGATGAAGGCTGGAATCGTACCGATAGCCATGAAGATTGCTTGGTTCCAGTCGATAATCGTGTGTGCAACGATGGCGAGACCAATGGGGAAGCCTGCCTGAACGACAATCTGGCCGATGTTTGCGCAGACCATTCGTGTGGATGTAAGCTTGAGCACCTCATCGTTGTCGCGTGTCATGCTTGCCATGATTGAGCCATAAGGAATGTTCACGACAGAGTAGATCATGCTCAGCACGGTATAGCTGACCGTTGCATAGACAATCTTCATGCTCATAGACCATGTGGCGGCCTGCGGAAGCATCAATAGGCAGGCAGCAACTGTCAGGGGAATGCCGCCGTAGAGAAGATAGGCGCGATACTTGCCAAGCTTAGGATTGCGATTGTCGATGTAGCGTCCGACGATAGGACTCCAGAAGCAGTCGATGAGACGGACTGAAAGAATCAGCCCGCTCACGAAGGCAGGATCGATTTTCAGTACGGTCGTAAGATAGAGCATCAGGTAACATGCCACCGTTTGGAAGATAAGGTTTTGTGCCAAATCTCCCGAGCCGTAACCGATGCGCTGCAACCACGATAGGCGATAGAAGCCAGTCTTTTCATCTTTCATCCTTAAAAATTCATCTTTCATCTTTCCCTGTTCATGTTTTCATAAGGGCAAAGATACGAAAAAGCAAGCACAATACAAAAGGAAAACCAAAGTTTTTCTTTTAATTATCGAGCGGGAGTGCCTTTCACGTATGTCAAAGACACAAAAAATTAAGAATTAAGAATTAACAAAGAAGAATGAAGTAATTTCCCTTTTAACCTTGATATTAAACTCCTTGTCCGCGACTATAATCGCGCCTGAGTGCTGGAGCATCCATGAATTCCATAAGTGTCAATACGTCAAATAGAATTTTGGTTCAAGTGGTACGGAAGCAGATCCCAGACAAGTATCTGCCACGAAGGTGCATGCTTCCTTTGCCACGAATATATTCTTCAATTTGGCAGAATAATATCGGAGCTCGATAGTTTGGGGAACTCCTTTTGGCGGCTTGCTGATGTAGAGGAAGAATAGACCGTCAACGAACGTCGCCACTCCTAAACATGTTTCGCCAGAAAAGGCTGCAAGCATGTCGTCCGGCCCTGCAATTTGTCCGTTGGTAGCAACATTGCCAAGTGCTTCCATCTGTTTGGGATAGGAAAGGCTCAAGTTGACACGAACTAATGCGGTCATCGAGGCTGTCATGTCTTGTTCAGCAGGATTCTGCCAATCAGGTTTCTCCTTACTGCCAACCAAGGTCTCTTGTTCGGATGGTTGTGGCAGTGTTGTATCGTCCCCGCCTTTGCATGCGGAAAGGATAAGAAGCAATCCGCATGCAGCAAGGTGGAGAGAAGTAGGGATGTGAAGTTTCATAGTCTGTAGTTGATGTTTGACGTGTAATTGGGGCTATTTATGGCTGTTTCTCTTCTTTGGCTCAGCCACGGCTGCTCCCTGAACATTGTATATATGTTCGCCATGGAAGATGTAAATACGACCATCGATGAGACGTTTCTTGACTTTTCCGTCAGCATTTTGGCTGAGGATAAAGACGACGGGATTTGCTATTGTGCCGTGATGACTGTCGGCTTGATAAGTCAGTTCTGTTCCGTCCTCGGTTTCTGTCGGCAGACCTTCGTATTCGAAACGCAGCTTGCCGGGTTTATCGTTTTGGATATTCAGCAGCAGCAAGGTGTCGCCATTCACAACTTGTGGACGTGCGAAACCGACAAGTTCGTCGCCGATGTAAGCAGAAAGTCCTGCTCCATCTTCCATGTCCTCGTTCTGCCAAAGCGATGCAATCTTGGCAATCATAGTCATGTTGGATGCTGCTTCGGGATTGTTGAAGGACGTTTTGTTTGCCGGTTTGTGGTTTGCAGTGTAGAGGGCATCGCCAGGAGAGGGTGTGTACGTCAGTGAAGCGTTTGTATCGGCTCCGCGGTAGAGCATGTATCCGCTGCCAGGTTGCATGAATGTGAGATTGCCTTCCCATTTGCCGGCAGCCGAGAACACGGCAAATTCATCATGGCTCTTGACGATGTCGCCTTCCGTAGCATACGAATAGTATGAGGCAAGTGCATCGCGCAAGTTCTGACTTTCCGTGCGAAGATACGGTAGCACATTCCATCCGTGCTTCAGAGATACGGTACGGTCTTCCTCTGTGGCGAAAGCTTTTCCATAGACATAGAGTGTGTGCTCGTTGGCAGTGTGGAACATGAAAACGTGTTTATTGTTAATCCGTGAGAGCGAACCATTCCATAATGAGGTTGTGCCGTTGTATCGACAGAAACTATTGGTTGCCGGGCTCTTTATCTCGTCATTTCCGGCGAACTGAGTATCGCTGAAGAGGATGTCGTTGATGATACCATTGGATTCTGGTATGAAGGGGAACGATGCCCACGTCCATCCCTTGTCGAGGTGTATTGTCTGCATCATGCCATCCGTGGCAGTAAGGCGGACTGGTTCAGAAGGCGGACACCCGAGCGTCTCTCCATCGGTGAAACGCAGCGGAATGTCTCCGCTGGAAAGCATGAGCGTCCTTCCTGTGTCGTGCTGCCAAAGCCATGCTGTGAGCTTCTTGTCTTCCGAAGAACGATTGCCGAACACTGTGATATAAACATATCCGCGCGTGTATTCGTCATAGTTGATAGAGCCCAGGCCAACAATTTCGCCATCCATAGTGATGCCCACCACATCCTGCTCGTCCGTGTCAATGACCTCGATGCCATCTTTCAGCGTAAACACCTGTGCACGTAGTGCCATACTGCGTTCGAAGCGTCCGGCATCTATCTCATTCCATGGGCATTCGCTCTGCATGTTGACGTCAATGCAGAGCGATTCTGCCAAGCCTTGGTCATCTGTGAGGAATACAACTGCATTGTATTCCTTTGGCGCGAGTCCTTTCTTAATCGTAAAGGTAACAACGGACTCCTCCTCGGCATCCAGCGTACCCTGTGCTGGCGTTACAGTGAGCCACTCCGGTAGGCCGGTGATGGTGTATTGCCGAGTTCTGCCTGTGGAGTTGAAGATTCCCATCTCAAACTTATAGTCTCTGGTATTGTCGCTGATTACTTCGGTATGTCGCCTTTCAAGCCAGCGGATGCTGTTCAAGTCAGCATAGACAGTCCATGTGACGGGCGACGGCAGACGATTTCCGGCCAAATCCTCCACGTCGCGTACTGTCAGATAGAGCGTACGTTTGTTGATTTCGCGGTCTTGCATGTTGAGGTTGATGAGAAGCTCTTCGTCGTGGCTGGTCCACGTGAAGTTCAGGTTAGAGAGATTCCCTCTGTCGCAGACAGGAGCATAGTTTCTCTTGTCGCTCATGTATTCGTCTTGCTTGCCTACAAGCAGCGGCACTTCTTTGTTGACCGTCTTCCCGTTGGCATCTTTGAAGTGACGTTGGTCATTTATAGAGAACACGAGCTCAGGGATGTTGTTTTGGTTGCGACGTGTTTCGGAGAAGGTGAGCAAAGCAATCAGTCCCATCTCATCGCCGGATGGCGTGGCTTTGTCGAACTCCTTCACGAGCGAGAGTGGTAGGGCTTGCTCGAAGAGGCAGAGGTCGTCGATGTAGCCTTTCAGACCTCCGCCAAGAGCGATGCGGGAGCCTGACAGTCCGCTCAGTCTGTCGGAAGCAAACGTCTGGATCAGGTTTCCATCGAGGTATAGGTTAGCTGTGTTGTAGGTCTTGCTGACAGAAAGAGTCAGGTGGTGCCACTCGCCTGCTTGCAATGTGGCTGGACTGCTGACGTGAATGTTATCCTGAGAGAAGAACAGTCGTTCGCTGTCATAACCTATTTGCATCGTAATGGAGTCGCTCATATAGGTGGTGAAGAGTGCGATGGAGTCGTTAGCTGACTCGGCCATCTGGAACCAGAACATCAGCGTGTAGTCTTGGGCCGCAGCGCGAGAGAAGTTTGTCGGCAGGAGTTCTGCTTGCTCTCCACTTAGAGCGAGCGAGATGCCCTGCGGATTCACCCAACTAAGTCCTTTGCCCGTCAGAGTAGCGCCTGATGCTAGGTCAGCCAGTTCAGTGCCGCTGCCCTCGTTCATCGGATAGTAGTCTATCAAACCATACTCGTAACCTGTAAGCCTTCGCATATGCGTTTCCGCAATCTCTTCGGGGCGCAGGGACTTCGTCCAGATGCGCACCTCAGTTATGTTGCCGTGGAAGGGATTAGAGCCGTCCAGACTCTTGCCAACGATGATGGGACAAGCTTCGTTTTGAAGCATCCAAGAGGAAACGCCAGTGTCCTCGGATATGTCGCTCGTGCCAGCATAGAAGCGCAGCGTGTTATTGTCAAAGTCATAGACCATTATCACTCTGGTAAAGTCATCAGTCGCGAGGGCTGGCATCGGCTTTGAAAGCTTGATGATGGGCTGACTCCCTTCCGCCTTCAGTACCGTCTTCAGTCGTTTGTCACCGGTAAGCATGAACTCTACAGAATAGAGGTCGTCGCCATGAGCAAAGAGTGTCATCTCTTTGTCTGTTTCGGCAGGGCGAATCATCATGTCAACTGTCAGGTCGGTGATAGCCAATCCGCGCAGCGCCTCTGAACGGGCAGACTGTTCTTCTGTTCCTGCGAAATAGAGTGAAGAGGATGAAGTGATGCCTGTTTGATTGGTGACACCTTGCAACTGGAAGTTGTTGTCTTCGTCCAGCCAATTGCCTGCAATGGCTTCCGAGAATCGCAGCCTAATGTCGTCCGACAAGGTGAGAATGCCATCGGCAGGCTGTGGCTTGCCAAAGAGTATGGGCGGACGGGTATCCTTCGTGCCGCTGAGAACAGCAGAGGACTTGCTGACGAAGCCTGAACCATGACGGCAGAACGAGACAGCACGCAGGTCGTAGCTTAGTTCCTTTGGATCGGAATGACCATAGAAGCGGAAAGGTGCGATGCGTCCATTTTCTATCATCGCTTTGTTGCCAGTTGCCAAGGCGTAGAGCGAGTCACTGGCAAAAAAGGAGCACTGGTTCACCCACGCATCACTATTCTCTGTGGTAAGCTTATATTGGAATTCTATGTGGTCAAAGTTCTTGTGGTTAATGTCGAACCCGTCGATGCTGATAGGTAGGTAATAACCTATGGAATCTTTGGCCGAAAGTGTGTTCATAATCCATTTGTCGCGAGGCTGAGTGATGGCAACATCGCAACTAACGGGCAGATAATGGACAGAAAGTTTAATGATGCTATATACTTTCGGACAGTCATTAAGGGAGAGCATGAGCTCAAGGTCGTTATAGTCATCAGCCGTGCCACGCACTACCTGAAGCGTCTTTACCATCGGTTCTCCCGTTTTGATATAAACAGGATATCCAGCAGCAAGGTTCTGACCATCAATGGTCACCACAGCGCCATCAGGATTCCCGCCAACGAGCGAAAGCGTCATCATTTCTCCGTCAGCAGCCTTGCCAGACTCTTCCTGCCCGTTGTTCATTAGGGTAAGACGGAAAATGGCGGCTTTGTCAGCAGGCACATTGGTTTGCTCGTATGTGTCAATCGTCATCTCTGGCTTGCTGGCATAACGGGTGTCGTTGTTTAGCAACGTACCCTTGTTATAGAACAGTGTGCGCTCCTCGCCCTCATGGGGACAGTAGGTGGTACCTTCTTCGGTGAAAAAGACGTAGCTGCCGTAGAGATCGTCGTTGGGAGCTTCCACTTCGTCGCGAATAGCCTCGGTGGTGTTTTCCCACACGTCATCAAAGCGAGCTCGATAGACACTGATAGTCATGTCGCCATGGGGGTCGGGACTGATGGTGAAGCCCGTCTTACGTGAAACCGCTTTCTCCTTACTCCGGTTGTCATCGGCTTCGAAACTAAAGACAGGCGTGATTTCGATATCCCATTTTGACACGTTGGTGAAAGTGCCTAGTTCCACAGGTGATTTCTGTTCCTGTTCACCGTCTTTGTTATATTGGCTAACTAGCTCGGCAACTGATTTTCCAAGAGTATCTTTCCCGCGTTCTTTCCAAAATTGCAATATGTCTTTCCAGTGCGATAAGAAATTCTGGGCAAAATCCACAGGAGCCGTTTGGCCGAGCTCATACAACCAGAGAGCCCCACCCTGAGGCATTTCATTGTAGCCAGCTGCAGCATTATAGGAGTCGGAATGTGCGATGCTTGTGCCGCCACTAACGGACCATGTTCCAACCTTTTGTCCCGAAATGCGTGCAGCAACTTTCTCCTTCTCGTTATGGTAGAGAATGGTAATCCATTTTAGGATGATGTTATCGAGGGCTGCCACCTCGTTGGTGAATAGCTTGTTTGTTTGCCTCGGCACAATCATTTTATAGCTTCCTGCTTTCAGGGTGTCCCTCAAGTTAGTGGAGGCATCGGTGGCTAAGTCCCAATATACAACTTCATCGCGCGCATCGGCAGCAGCCTGGGCCGCTTCTTCGTTAGCAAATGTCTCCAACTTGTCCTGCCGTTCCTTGGCTAAATTGGGTATGAGCGTGTTCA
>Ga0310695_10008721_pt1 | contig 15523 bp, 10 predicted proteins | sample RumenRJG_04DNA_FD_203882 | JGI IMG/M metagenome (GOLD analysis project Ga0310695, IMG submission 203882) | Bovine rumen microbial communities from Lethbridge, Alberta, Canada - RJG_04 (v2) (version 2) | ecosystem: Host-associated > Mammals > Digestive system > Stomach > Rumen | place: Canada...
AGGGGGTAACGAAGATATTTGTCCAGATCAATCATGCCGGCTCTGCGGCCTTTCCGGAGGTGACAGGGCTTCCGCTGGTGGGACCGAGCGCGGTGCGCCATCCCCGGGCAAAGACGGAGGAACTGCCTCATGCGCTTACGGAAGAGGAGATTATCGAGCGGGAGGAGTGGTTTGTCCGGGCCGCCCTCCGGGCGAAGGAAGCGGGCTTTGACGGCGTGGAGGTCCATTCGGCCCACGGCTATTTCCTGAATGAATTCTTTTCTCCGGTCACAAACCACAGGACAGACCGGTACGGATGTGGTACAATGGAAGACCGCACGCGGATTCACTGCGAGGTTCTTCAGAAGATCCGGAAGGCAGTGGGAGAGGATTATCCCATCGCCATCCGCCTGGGATGCCTGGATTCGGATGAGCACGGGACAACGCCGGCGGATGCGGCAGAAGCGGCACCCTGGCTTGCGGCGGCGGGCGCGGACCTTATCGATGTGACCGGCGGCGTCTGGGGCTATATCCGGGAAGGACACACGGAGCCTGGGTATTATTCTGCGGCCAGCATGGCGGTGAAGGAGGCCCTGGAGAGGGCAGGATACGGCATGCAGGCTGCTGCGGGACATCCGGGGACAGAAGGGCAGGAAGCCGGGCACCATATTCCCGTCATCCTCACCGGCGGCGTAAAGACGCCGGAGGATGCAGAAAAGCTTCTTCAGGAGAATGCGGCGGACCTTATCGGCGTGGGCCGGGCCATGCTGGCGGATGAAGACTGGACGAAGAAGGCCATGGAGACGGTCTGAAGAAAGACGGTGACGGCGTCCCGGGAAGAGCCAGCAGGGGCACATGACATGGCCCGAGAATGACACGCCCTGAGTATGACACAGAAAAGAGAGATGTAGAACATGGACAAAAAAGCGGTAACGGAAGTCAAAAAGCTGTTCCGGAAGCAGAACTGCCGGGTGGACCGGATGCGGGCCTGCTTCGTGGATGAGAATAAGGAAAAGGTACTGAAACTGGCGGAGACATTTCTCGCCCTGCCGGAGGAGGATCTTGCGAAATACTGTGAGATTCTGACGAAGACATTGTCCGGAAAGATCGGACGGAATCTCTTCAACCTGGATTTCCCCCTGGAGGAGGAGAAGCCGGGCGGAAAGCAGGAGTTCCTGTATAACCTGGAGAAGAGCGAACTGAAGGACGAGGAGATTCTGGAGGACTTCTACGACCGGGTCATCGAATCCTGCGGATTTCCGGGAAAGTACCTGATTCTCCTGGTGCACGGCGTCTATGATATTCCGGCCAGAACCAGCGACGGCATCGAGATGGATGACGCCTCCGACTATGTGTACTCCTTTGTGCTCTGCAGCATCTGTCCGGTGGACCTGATGAAGGAGGGGCTCTGCTACGACGGCACCACCTTTGCGAGTCGTTCCGCCGACTGGGCGGTGCAGAAGCCGATGCTGGGATTCCTGTATCCTGCCTTCAATGACCGGACGCCGGATATCCACGCGGCCCTGTACTACGCGAAGAAGGGCGATGAGCGCTATGAGGAGATGGTGGAGAATCTCCTGGGCTGCGGACTTCCGCGGGCGGAGAAGGAGCAGAAGAACATGTTCGGCGCCATCGTGGAGGAAGCGCTCGGCCGGGGCTGTGATTTCGAGAGTGTGAAGAACATCGCCGAGGCGGTGAACGAGATCGTGGAGAAGGGCAAGGACGAGGATGAGCCGCCGGTGCTGGTGAAGGACGACATGCGCCGGATTCTGGAGGACAATGGCGCCGACGACGACCAGTTAAAGAAGTTTGATGTCATCTACGATGAGGCCATGGGGGAGGAAAAGTCCTTCCTGGCGGAAAGCGTGGCCGATACCGCAAAGCTCAAGGTGAAGTCCTCCAATGTGGTGCTGACGGTGAAGTCGGAGGTTTCCCAGATCCTCACCACGAAGGTCATCGACGGGCAGGAATACCTGCTGATTCCGGTTTCCGATGACATCGAGGTGAACGGCATCCGCATCCGGCAGACGCTCCGGCAGGAGGATGAAGAGCAGGAGGATGAGGAGTAGGAAGGAATGCTCCCGGGCATCCTGCAGCAGCAGACCGGCAGGAGAAGCCTCCCTGCGGGGCTGTCTTTACAAATAAACACATGTGTAGTAATATATATCCTGCAATATAGTTTTTAAAACTATGTTGCAGGATATATTGCATTTTGGATTGGGGGAGGGTCGGACATGCATAAGTACATCATCAGCTGCTGTTCTCCGGTGGATCTGGACCGGAAGACACTGGAAGAGAAGGATATAAAGTACGTCTATTTTCATTTCAGCCTGGGAAATGATACCTACGACGATGATTTCGGAGAGACGGTGCCCCCTGCCGACATGTACCGGAGGATGCTGGCCGGCGAGGTTTCCAGGACATCCCAGGTGAGCGTGGGAGAATATACGGAGTTTTTTGAACCATTTCTCGCAGAGGGGAAGGATATCGTTCACATTTCCCTGTCCGCGGGTATCTCGGGGACCTATAATTCGGCGGTGATTGCGGCGGAGGATCTGCGGGCAAAGTATCCGGAACAGAAGATCTATGTGGTGAATTCCCTGCAGGCCTCGGCGGGCTACGGAATGTTCGTGCTGAAAGCGGCGGAGCTTAGGGATGCCGGGCTGGAGGCCGATGAGCTGGCCTTCTGGCTGGAAAAACACAAGAAGGAAGAAGAAAGCTGGTTTTTCTCTGCAGACCTTACCTTTTTCATCCGGGGCGGACGCATCTCGAAGGCTGCGGGTCTGATCGGGTCGGTTCTCGGCATCTGCCCGCTCATGCGGGTAGACAAGGAAGGCAAGCTGGAGGTCATGGAGAAGGTCCGCACGAAAAAGCGGGCCATCCGCCGGGTGGCGGAGAAGATGGAAGAGCTGGCAGCAGGGGGCCGGGGCTACAGCGGGCCGGTCTTTATCAGCAATTCCGAGTGCCGGACAGATGCGGAGGCGGTGGCAGCCCTTATCGAAGAGCGGTTCCCCGGGACAAAGGGGAAGATTCATATTTCCTCCATCGGCAGCACCATCGGGGCCCATACCGGCCCGGGAACGGTGGCCACCTTCTTCTGGGGAAAGCCCGGTGAGGATGAGAGGTAAAGCACAGAAACAGCATAGAAAAGTGCAGGAAAAGCACAGAAAAGCGCAGGAAAACATAGAAAAAGCCCGGCGGGCTGTCTTCCTTTGGGGGAAAGCAGTCCGCCGGGTTTTGTTATTCCCGTATTACCGGTTATTTGTTATTTCAGGCTCTTGCCCTGGCTGACTTCCAGGTCCACGCCGGTCTTGTTGGGCTCGTCGTTCTCAAACCGGTAGTCCTTGCCCGGCAGGATAGCGTTCAGGAAGATACCTACCAGAGAACCGGTTGCGAGACCGGAGAAGGCGATGTGGATGTCGCCCACATTGAAGCCGACAGAGCCGGCCTCGGAGTAGTTGATGCCGATGGACAGCACCAGGATGAGGGCGGCGATGATGACATTGCGGCTCTGGGAGAAGTCCGTCTTGGTCTCCACGATGTTGCGGATACCGACGGCGGAAATCATGCCGTACAGCACCAGGGAAATGCCTCCGACGATGGAGCTCGGCATAATCTCGATGATGGCCGAGAACTTCGGGCAGAAGGACATCAGGATGGCGAAGCAGGCAGCCAGACGGATGACGCGCGGGTCATAAACGCGGGTCAGTGTCAGCACGCCGGTGTTCTCGCCGTAGGTGGTGTTGGCCGGTGCGCCGAACAGGGAGGCCACGGTGGTGGCGAGACCGTCACCGATGAGGGTGCGGTGCAGGCCGGGGTCACGGATAAAGTTGATGCCGACGGTGGAGGAGATGGCGGAGATATCGCCGATGTGCTCCATCATAGTGGCAAATGCGATCGGTGCGATGGTGATCACGGAGGTGATAAGCAGCGACTTGTCCAGGTTTCCGCCGGTAAACAGCGCGAACACGGTACGTTCATAGGTAAGGGGAAGTCCGACCCAGGGTGCTTCCAGTACCGGAGTGAAGTCGATGTTTCCGGTCACGGCTGCCACCAGGTAGGAGCCGATGACGCCCATCAGGATGGGGATGATTTTGATCATGCCCTTGCCCCAGATGTTGCAGGCGACGATGATGATGATAGCTACCAGGGCGATAAACCAGTTGGTGGAGCAGCTGTTAATTGCTGACTGGGACAGGTTTAAGCCGATGGCGATGATGATGGGTCCGGTGACAATCGGCGGGAAGTAGCGCATAACCTTGTTGGCGCCGAAGGTCTTGAAGAAAAAGGCCAGGATCAGGTAAACCAGTCCGGCACAGGCCACACCGAAGCAGGCGTAGGGCAGAAGCTCCGGTTCACCGTTCGGGGCGATGGTCATATATCCGGCAAGGAAGGCGAAGGAAGAACCGAGGAATGCGGGAACCTTCTTCTTCGATACCAGGTGGAACAGCAGTGTTCCGAGACCGGCAAAAAGCAGGGTGGTGGAGACGCTTAAGCCTGTCAGCAGCGGAACCAGCACGGTGGAGCCGAACATGGCAAACATGTGCTGGACGCCGAGAATAATGAATCGCGGCGTGCCGAGGACAGTGGCGTCAAAGATGGCTTCTTCGCCGATTTTAAGTTTAGGTACGTTCATTTCTTTCCCCTTTCATAATGGTCGATAAACCTCCATAAATATTAAATGTTTTGTCCAGTGCAGTCAAGATGATTTTACCCATATGCCTTCGGATGATTTTACCTCTGTTTTGTGGTACAATAGATCATTCGGAGGAATGGTTTATGCGCTGGAAATATCTCTTTGAATCGGCAATACTTACCCGCGGCCGGGACTACTACCGCTTAGGCCGTGTTTTTCGCGTGACAAAAAAGGACAGTGAATACGCCGGCGTGGTCCGGGGGACGGAGAATTACGCCGTGACGGCGAAATTCCTGCCGTCCGGGGCCCTTTCCAGTCTGGGATGCAGCTGTCCCCACGCAAGGGAGGGAAACTTCTGCAAGCACATGGCGGCCCTTTTATTTGCCGTGGAAGCCGGGGAGTATCAGACGGCTGCGGAGGTTTCGGCCCAGGATCACAGCATCTGGAAGGATGCGGCGGTGCCGGAGACAGAGATTGCGCGGATAGAAAAGGACTATGCGGACACCTACCATTACTTTGACTTTCCGGAGATGCTGCGGCAGCTGCAGATAAGGCAGTCGGTCTGGGAGCGGGGGAAAGCCCTGGCGAGAAGCGGGGCCGTGGCGCTCAGAGAATTTCGTTTTCAGCCCTCCTCCTTTGCGGGTTCCAGGAAAACGCCGGTGACCGAGGGCTATGTCACAGGAGAGATCCGGACGGGACGGCCGGCAGGAAGAAGGCTGGAGGCAGAGGATGCAGCAGGAGAGGCAGGCGTCCGTATCCGGGCCTCCCTTTCCCAGAGCCGGGTGGAGCTTCTCCGCTGCGGCTGCCCGGGGTGTCCCGGACCCCACTATGCCGGAAGCGGGGCGAAGGACTACTGCGAGCACGAGGCGGCCCTTCTGTATCTGATTGGCCAGTATATCCTGGAGAAGAATCCGGGAGATGCCACCAGCGAGGCCGGAGAGCGGCTTCTGCAGGAGATGGGCCGGATTCTGGAGCGGCCGGAGGAGCCCTCGGAGCTTCGGCAGGAGATCCTGGGACTGCGGGTTCACCGGCCACTGCAGCTTTCGGCAGGCCTTGTGAAGAAGGCCGGAAGCCGGGAGCTGGAGGCAGTCTTTAAGGTCGGGGAAGGCCGGATGTACCGGATCCACTCTCTGGAGGAATTCGCCGAAAAGATGCTTTCCGGCGGCAGCATGCAGTTCGGGCAGGCGACGGTATTTGCCCTGGGGGAAGAGAAGCTGGCGGAAAACTCCCGCGATGTCTGGGAACTGTTAAAAGATGCGTTCATGGACATAAGACAGCGGGGCCACGGCTTAAAAAACATCGTATTCACCGAGCTTCTCGGGGAAACCCTGCCCCTCTACGGGGAGCGGCTGGACCGGTTCTATGATATAGTCCGCGGGAAAGTCCTGGAATATAAGGAAGAGAGAAGCCCGAAGGTGATGCTTTCCTGCCGGGATCGGATGCCGGAGCTGTACTTTCAGGCGGAGGTCCTCAGGGACACAGCAGGGCTTGTGCACGGTCTGGAGCTTTCCGGCGTCCTTCCGGAGTTTCAGGAGGGCCGGAATTATATCTACTGGCTGGATGAAGAGCACCTGAACCGGGTACCTTTCTCCTTTGCGGAGGCGGTCCATCCGCTCGCAGAAAGCGCGGAGGAGGGGCATGTGCGGGTCCGGATCGGCAGAAAGCACCTGGAATCCTTCATGTATGACGTTCTTCCCCTGCTCCGGCGGTTTGCGGAGGTAGGTATCCCCGAAGAGGAGGAGATTCTTGCGCTCCTTCCGCCGAGGGAATCCTTCCGGTTTTATCTGGATGCGGCGGGAAGCGAGGCCTCCTGCCGGCTGTGCGCGGTTCTGGGGGAGACGGAGGAAGAGATCCTGCCGGGCGAAGAGGAGCTGACCGAGCGCCGGAAGAAGGCCCTATCCCTGGTCCGGGAGTACTTCCCGGAGGAGACGGAGGACGGGCTTGCCTTTTCCACGGGCTCAAGAGAGGACCTCATCTACCTTCTTCTGGAGGAGGGGCTGGACCGCCTGCTTCTGGCCGGCGAGGTGCAGCTGACAGATACCTTCCGGAGAATTCATATAAGAAGGCGGCCCAGGGTTTCGGTGGGCGTAAGCCTTGCGGGAAACCTGCTGGAGCTGGATATCGCCGGGAGCGACCTTTCCGAGGAGGAGATGCTGGAGGTTCTCTCGAATTATCACCGGAAAAAGCGGTTCTACCGCTTAAAGAGCGGAGATTTCATCGCCCTCCGTGACAACAGCATCGAAGAGCTGGAGGACCTGATGGAGGGCCTTCGGATGAGTCCGGCGGAATTTGTCCGGGGGAAAATGCACCTTCCGGCTTACCGGACCCTTTATCTGGATAAAATGCTGCAGCAGTCGGAGGACCTCTATACCACCAGGGATATCCGGTTCAAGGCCATGGTCCGGTCCTTCCGGAACGTGCAGGATGCAGATTTTGCCATCCCGGAGGCCTTAACCGGTGTGCTCCGGAAGTACCAGAAGGTGGGCTACCGGTGGCTGAGAACCCTGGCCTCGGCGGGTTTCGGCGGAATCCTGGCCGATGAGATGGGTCTGGGAAAGACCGTGCAGGTCATCGCCCTTCTGGAAGCGGAGAGAGAAGAGCGGGAGCGGGCCGGGATGACGGAAGGCGCGCCGGAGAGAACACTGATTGTGGCGCCGGCGTCTCTGGTCTACAACTGGAGCGCGGAGATTAATCGCTTTGCGCCGAAGCTTAAGACGCTCCTTATAACCGGGACCCAGGAAGAACGGGCAGACCTTCTGGAAAACCTGCGGGATGCGGAGGTGCTCATCACCTCCTACGACCTCTTAAAGCGGGATATCGACCGCTATGAGGGCCTCTCCTTCCGGTATGAGGTTATCGACGAGGCCCAGTTTATCAAGAACCACACGACGGCCGCCGCCAGGGCGGTGAAGCTTGTGCGGAGCGAGGTCCGCTTTGCGCTGACCGGAACGCCCATCGAGAACCGGCTCTCGGAGCTCTGGAGCATCTTCGATTATCTGATGCCCGGATTTCTCTACAGCTATGAGGACTTCCGGCGTCAGTTCGAGAGTCCGATTGTGAAGGATGAGGACGAGCTGGTGCGGGAACACCTGGGAAAAATGATTTCGCCCTTCGTTCTGCGCCGGTTTAAGAAGGATGTGCTGAAGGACCTGCCGGAGAAGCTGGAGGAAGTGCGGTATTCCGCCATGGAGGCGGACCAGAAGCGGCTTTACGACGCCCAGGTGCTTCATATGAAGCAGATGCTGGCCATGGAAGAGGGGGAAGACTTTTCAAAGAACCGGATGAAGATCCTGGCGGAGCTCATGCGGGTGCGGCAGATCTGCTGCGATCCGTCCCTCGCCTACAGCGATTACGACGGCCCTTCCGCCAAGCGGGAGGCCTGCGTGGAGCTTATAAAAAGCGCCATCGACGGAGAACACCGGACGCTGGTATTTTCCCAGTTTACCACCATGCTGGACCTTCTGAAGCAGGACCTGGACAGGGAACATATTCCGTATTTCTGCATTACGGGAGAGACGCCGAAGGAGAAGCGGACCGAGCTGGTGGAGGAATTCAACCGGGGCGATGTGCCGGTCTTCCTGATATCCCTCCGGGCCGGCGGCACGGGCCTCAATCTTACCGGGGCGGACGTGGTGATTCACTATGACCCCTGGTGGAATCTGGCCGTGCAGAACCAGGCCACGGACCGGGCGCACCGCATCGGTCAGCAGCGGAAGGTGACGGTATACAAGCTGATTATGAAGGGAACGGTGGAGGAGAAAATCCTCGCGATGCAGGAGGCCAAGAAAAAGCTGGCCGAAGATATCCTGGGAGAAGAGAGGATCAGTCAGGGCACGATCACAAAAGAGGAGCTCCTGGAGCTCCTCTCGGATTAGGCTTCTTCTTTTTCCAGAACGGCCAGTTCCTCATTCAGATAGTCGAGGACTTCGTCCGGATTAAAACCGTGGACAAGGCTGGCTTCTTCCAGAGATTCCATCAGGGAAGAGGGGCAGCCGATGCAGCCCATGCCGCAGGCCATCAGGATCTCGGCGGAATGGGGATGTGCCTTCAGAATATCGCCGATGATCATGTCCTTGGTGACAAGTTCGGGAGCTTTTTCCGGCTCCGGTTTATCTTTGAAAAGATCTTCGAGACTCATGGGGGACCTCCTTACAATTCTATACTCATTATAGTATACTACAATCTGTCAAGAGGTACCTCCGTGAATTATCGATATATCCGATAGAAACAGTAGATTATTATGAAAACTTTGCTGCGACGAGCCGCAGTCACCTGCGGCATCCTGATCATTTTATATATCATCCTCCGGGTGGTGTTTCCACAAAGGACCATGGGCATGCGGCCGAGACTCCTTCTGGCCTCCTGGGTCCTGATTTTCGTGAGCATCCTGATCCATGAGGAAAAAGCGGGCGGGCGCATAAACCGCCCTTATCTGCGATCCCTTGTTCTGGGAGGCTATGACAGACCCGGCCGGATCGCCTGGCTGGACTATGTCCGGGTACTGGCGACCATGCTGGTTATCGTGGTTCACATGGTTCCGGCGCTCGTCCAGAACCTGCCTGCGGGGAATTTTGTCCGGGGTCTGGCCATCCAGACGGAGAATGCGGGCCTGGTCTGCAACCAGCTCTTTGTCATGGTCAGCGGTGCCCTTCTTCTGGGCACGGGAAAAGAACCCTCGTCCCTGTTCGCGTTCTACCGGAAGCGGTTCCTGCGGGTATTCATCCCCTGCGGGCTGTATTTCCTGCTGTATTACGCCTACATCTACGGCGCGGGGTTCCTTTCTCCCGCCAACTGGCGGCTTCTGTCCCAGTGCTTTATCACCCTGCAGGACGGGACCACGCCCCATTTCTGGCTGATGCACGCCATCATCGTGTTCTACCTGACCGCTCCCCTGTATATGCCGGCCCTTAGGCGCATGTCCGGGGAAGAGCTGGACCGGCTGGCGCTGGTGATTCTCCTTCTGCACACGCTGTTTACCTACAGTTATCTGATTGGAATCAAGTTCCAGTTTGTATCCTTTCTGGCCCAGTGGGACTCGGTATTCCTCCTGGGGTATTACCTGTCCACCGACCGGGCACTTAGGCATCAGAAGAAGTTCTTTGCAGCCGGGCTGATTTCCCTCCTGATCATGATGGTGGTGCGCCGGACGAGAGAAGATTATCTCTTCCTCATCTACAACAATGCGACCCTGATGATCCTCTGGGCCTCGGCCATCTTCCTGTTCATCAAAAAGCACGCCGGAGACTGGTTTTCAAAGGAAGGAAAGCTGCTCTACGCCCTGGGCAAGGTCAGCTTTTCGGTCCTTCTGGTCCACTGGCTGGTGCTGTACCGCATCGTGGGGGATATCCTGGGGATTAACGCCATGAGCTTCGGGATAATCGGCGGCGTGCCGGCAACCTTTATCCTGACTCTCGCTATCAGCGCGGGAATCGCCCTTGTCTTCGACAATACCGTGGTGCTGTGCGCCACGGAGGTGTGCGAGAAGTGCTTTGATTTTTTGGGAAATGTTTTCGCCCGGGCCTCTGCCGGCCAGACGGAGAGAGAAATGGCAGCACAGGGATCAGACACTGCATCTTCGGCGGAACACAGCAGGCAGCAGGATGCCTCTGCCGCCGCAGCCGCACGCCCTGGAAATCTTCCGGCGATTATGGTTCTCACCTCCGCCCTTCTCCTTCTGGGCATGGTGACCGGAAAGGCAAAGCCTGCCGGCGAGGTGGGCGCGGTCCTTCTCATGATGAGCATGGGATATATCCTGTTTTCCGGGACCGAAGACCTTTCCTGGAAAGAGATATACCTCCGGGCATTTACCCGGATCCTTCTTCCCATGTTTTTGGCCTACCTTGTGCTGAGCGTTCTTTTCTTCGGAACGGAGCGCCTTCTTCCGGCAAACTGGTGGGGAAATGTGACGAATTTCTTCGCGGGGCCCTATGCGGCAAATCCGCCCTACTGGCCGCCGCTGGTGCTCACCGGCGTTCTTCTGTCTGCGCCCTTCCTTATCCGCATCTTCCGGGGCATGCCCTTCCGGATGCAGGATGAGACGGCTCTCGCGGTGATTGTGCTGCACGCGGTATTTACCTATATGCCGCTTCTCGGATACCAGTTCCTCATGCCTACCTTTCTTGCGGGCTGGGAATCTCTGCTGTTCCTGGGATATTACGGGGCAGGAGAGGGAGCGGCCCGGCATGAGAAAACCATCCTTGCTGCCGGTGCGGCAGGCCTTCTCGCAATGCTGTATCTGCACATGAGATGGCCGGAGCTGCCGGTCCTGATATACAACAATGCGCCGCCTGCGGTCCTCGTGGGACTGGCGGCAGTGGTGCTTCTGCGGAAGCTCTTAAAAGGAACCTCCGGGAAGGCATCACCCGCATTCAGCGCGGCGGCGCGGTTCTGTTATCCAATTCTCCTGCTGGTATGGCTGCTTACGGCAGCGAGGGGCTAGATGTCGTCATCCGTATCCTGCAGCCGTTCGGCCCGTCTGGCCCGGCGCTTCAGGGATTCCAGGGCGTCCTCCCGGGCCTGCTTCCGCAGGTAGAGGCAGCCGGCGATAAAGATGAGGGCCGCGGCAAAGAGCCCCGCCGTCATCCCTTTATGCCCTGCCATCAGGTCAAAGAGATTCGTTCCTTCGCCGTCAGCCTCCGGGCCGGCGGCATTTTTATCGCCGGACGACTCCATTTCCCCGGATTCTTCAGAGGTTCCGAGTACGGATCGCACGGCCCGTTCCACCACCGGATCGGAGGAATAGGTGTCGTCAAAGGTCTGCAGGGTCAGCCAGGCGCTTCCCACGGGCGTATCATCCAGATAATAGCGGACCTGGCCGATCGCTTCCGAAGGCGCCGCCTCGCTGGGCGAATAGTCCAGCTTCCAGGTCAGGTCTCTGGCCGTGGCTGTCTTCGGCAGGGTGATGCGGCTGTCCGGATCAATGGCGGGGCTGGTTGTGCTCTTTAAGCGCATGCCGGCGAAGGTGAGGTCGTCGGCAAGATGGGAGAAGCCGGTACTCGCCTCCGAGGCCTTGATGGACTGGAAATTCGCGAAGGCGAAGTCCATCATCCGCGCGGTATCCTCATACTGGGTGTTGTCGCTGTGGAGCACCACGGTGACGATGGTGAAATCCTCCTGTCTGGCCCCATTTACCAGGGTATTCATGGCGATGGAGGTGTAGCCCGTCTTTCCGCCGATGACGTCCGGGCGGTACTGGTCCTTCCAGTTGGACTTGACCATCTTGTTGCCGGGGGAGATTCCCTGGCCGTCCGGGAACTTGCCGTTGGGCGGAAGCTCATAGTAGGGCGTCCCCACGATGCGGGCAAAGGTATCATTCTTAAGAGCCGCCGCGGTGATAAGGCCCATGTCATAGGCGCTGACGTAGTGGGCGGAATTGTTCAGGCCGCTGGGATTCGCGAAGTGGGAATCCACGCAGCCCAGGGACTTCGCCTTCTCATTCATCAGAACCGCAAAGTCCTTTGTGGTGCCGGATACGTGCTCCGCCAGGGCGTTGGCCGCTTCATTGGCGGATTTTAAGAGCAGGGCGTAGAGCAGCGTCTCCACGGTGGCGGTGTCCCCGGCCTCATAGCCGGCGGTGCTGCTGTTGGCCTCCACGTTGTTCACGGCGCTTCTGGAAAATGTCACCGTCTCGTTCAGATCGCACTGTTCCAGCACAATCAGCGCCGTCAGTACCTTCGTGATACTGGCCGGCGCATAGGTGCTGTGAATGTCTTTTCCAAAGAGAACGACGCCGGTGGAGGCATCCATGACGATGCCGGCGCTGGCGTCTATATAACAGTCAGAGGGCCATTCCTCCGCGGCATATGCCGGCGGCGCGGGCATGCTCACAAGGAGCAGTGCGGCGGCCGCGAGGGCGGATATGGCCCGGCGAAGCGGGCTGTACATCTATGGTAAAACTCCCTTCCTGAAAATGGCAGGATCCGGAGGTTCGGAATCCTGCCATGGTGTAACATTCTTTGCCGTCAGTTACTGTGCTGGTTGGATATACTGCTTGCTCACATAAACCTCGGCACCATTCACGGTGACGACGGCCCATTCTTCATTCTCATCCCGGACGAACTCCAGGACGGTGCCGGCGTCCACGGTAGCCAGAACGTTGTTGGCGTCATCGGTGGACGGGGTTGCGCGCAGGCGCACACGGTCGGTGGTCTTGACCATCACCGGTGCCGGCGGCTCGGTCTCCGCCTCGGTGACCGGCTCTGTCTCCATGACTTCCTCGACGGTCACGGGCTCGGTGGTCTCCGGAACCTGTTCCTTGGCCGGCTTGATCAGGCGGACAATAATAATCAGAACGATAATGATGGCCAGAAGAAGCAGCGGCTTGATGATGCTGCCCGGATCAATGGCCGGACCGCGGCTTAAGTTCCTCTGGGAGGTGCGGGTGGTCCGCTGTGCGGAGGACTTCCGCGGGCGATCCTGCGCGCTCATGGAAGAAGCGCTTCTCTGGGCGCCGGGTGCCGGTCTCTTCTTTGCAGCCGGGGCATCCTTTTCAAAAGGAAGATCCGGGGACGGACCGTCCTCACCGGCGGACGGGCGCTTTGCTCCCTGGGACTTGGCAGCCGGTCTTTCCGCAGAAGCTGCGGATGCGGCCCTTACGGCCGGTCTTCCTGCGGGGGCAGCGGATGCTGTCTTTGCCGCCGGACGGGAGGCTCTTGCCGGACGCTCCTCCTCATCGGAGCTGCCGCCTCTTCCGGAGATCATATTCGCGTAGGTATAGGTCTCCTGGGAAAGCAGGTGATGGGCCTGCTGGGCATTGTATGCGCTGTTGTCATCCTCATTCATGGCACGGTTGCCGAGCATGCGGATCTTATTGTAATGCTGATAGGTGTTGTCATCGATGACGCCGCGCTCGTTCAGTGCATTGATCATATCAACGAGATTGCGCTCCTCGATGCCGTTTCGCTCGCAGAGGTCTGTCACCATCGTCTGCAGTGTGCCTCTGGCGTTGATCATCGCTTCTTTATAATGCTTCTGGGCAATCAGCCCTTCCACAATACTGTTTCCTTCCCGGATTGCGCTCCAGGCCTCGCCCTTAAAATCACTCATACCTGCGAAACACTCCTTTATTTCTATAAGTTCTTTATTTATTATAATCAATTCGGAAAGATTATGCAACGGTGCGTGAAATGGTACTTGAATTTGAAAATGGTTCGTGGTAGAATCATTTTTGCATTGGGAGTGTAGCTCAGCCGGGAGAGCGTCCGCCTCACACGCGGGAGGTCACGGGTTCGAGCCCCGTCGCGCCCATTCCTGATAAACGGAGATGCCTTCTGGCATCTCCGTTTTGTCGTATTTACAGTCGATATATGATTTCTATGGTTTTCCGGCAACAGACCGGAGAAAGACAGGAGGTTTTGATATGAAAAAACAGATATCTGCACTGCTGCTGGCGGCGGCACTTTCCGTATCCTTTGCCGCAGGCTGCGGGGGAAAACAGCCGGAGGAGACGGCGGCCGCTGCGGTGGTCCATGCGGACGGAGAGGTTGTGGCAAATGATGCCGAGGTCTACCGGGTCTTCGTAACAGATACGGAGGGAAAGCCGGTGGCGGATGCTTCGGTGCAGTTCTGCTCCGATCTGTCCTGCACGCTGCAGAAGACCGATGCAGACGGCATGGCTTCCTTCGAGGCAGAGGAGGGCGCTTACACGGCCCATGTCCTGAAGGTACCGGAAGGCTATGAGAAGAACGACAGGGAATACGAGTTTTCCGAGGCGTATTCCGACCTCTATATTCAGCTGACTTCCGGAAAGTAAGGAGGAAGGATTCCATCGGACTTTGGAGAAGAAAAAGAACATCTGACATCACGGTTTCCTGCGGAGGAGCACAATGAGAAAACTGAAATACACAGCGGGAGCATGGGCCATGGTCATGCTTCTTGCCCTGATGCCTGCCGGCTGCGGAAAACCCCTGAGGGCGACCACCATGCGGCTGGAGAAGACCGAGGGAACGGTCCGGCTGACCAACCAGAACGGAAAGAAGCGCACCCTGAAGGAAGATATCCGGTTTACGAACGGGGATGTCCTTCGGACAAGGGAAGAGAGCTATGCCGGCGTGAGCCTCGACGATACCAAGGCGGTCATGCTGGATGAGGAGAGCCGGGCGGAGTTCTACCAGGGAAAAGACGAGGACTGGATTGAGATTGACCTGGTGGAGGGCGAGCTGTTCTTCAACGTGGAGGAAAAGCTTTCCGAGGATGAGGAATTCGAGATTCACACCTCCACCATGGTGATGGGAATCCGCGGCACCTCCGGCCATGTGAGGACACAGGAGAGCGGAGAGGATACGCTTACCGTGACCGACGGAACGGTCCATGTGACGGCGGCCGTCCCGGATTCGGAGGATACCATGGAGACGGATGTCTCCGCGGGCAGCCAGCTGCGGGTGATTCCGGCCGACATCGCGCCCTCCGGACATATCGAGATGGAGGTGCGGGTGATTTCGCCGGAGGAGCTGCCGGCGCTGGCCCTCCGGGCCATTTCGGAGGATGAGGACCTTCTGGACCGGGTCTCTTCGGAGACCGGCTGGGAAGCGTCACGGATTCTCGATGCGGCAGGCGCAGAGCCTTCCGGTGCCGAGGAAACCGCGGAGGAGACAGAAGAGTCTGCGGAACCCCGGTCGGAAGAGGAGAAAGCCATGTCCCTCTACCGGGATATCGTGGATCAGGCTTCCTCCTATAATTATGACATCGGCACGGTCCGGGCCACGGGAAGATACCGGTATGCGCTGGTAAGGATGGAGGAGAATGCCTCTGTGCCGGCCCTTCTTCTATCCTGTGAGACAGAAGATTACATGGAACATGTGCGGGTATTCCAGTATGATGCGGCTTCCGGAACCGTCGGTGAGCCCCAGGAGGTTCTCCTGATGGGCGCAGCCCAGATGGGAGGATACCGCGGAGGACTGAGTCTCGGGG
>Ga0310695_10008722_pt1 | contig 15520 bp, 10 predicted proteins | sample RumenRJG_04DNA_FD_203882 | JGI IMG/M metagenome (GOLD analysis project Ga0310695, IMG submission 203882) | Bovine rumen microbial communities from Lethbridge, Alberta, Canada - RJG_04 (v2) (version 2) | ecosystem: Host-associated > Mammals > Digestive system > Stomach > Rumen | place: Canada...
CCAGCCCCCAGTAATCTGCCTCATCACCGTATCCCTGATCCTTTGCGAACCACTTCATCACCGCCTCCACTGTAATGGCGTGGCGGATATGAAAGGGATCACTGTTATATTTTTTCAAAAGTTCAAATGCTTCTTCTCTGGTCATTACAAAAATTTCCCTCCAATCTCCTTCCATCCCTGCGAAATCACCTGCGATAATCCCTGCGAAAACCTGCAGGAATGCCTGCACAAAGGCATGCAAAAAAGCATGCAAAAGGTCTGCGGTAATCCCCGCATGAATGGATACATTAATGTTTACACGAATGATTGCAAATATTCGCAATCACGATCGCTTTAACAATTTCAAGCGCATCCGTAATATTATACAATAATAGGCGTGATAGTACATGTGCTAAATTAAGGCACTGCATAAAGACGCTGCATAACCGCTGCATAAAACAATCTGGCAATCAGGAAGACAGTCAGGAAAATAGTCAGGAAGAAAGGACAAAGATATGATAATAAACCCCGATTCAAATGAATGGATGGAATACACGGACCGGATCGATTATCTGCTGGAGACACCCTGCCACCTGATCGACATCTATCCGATTCAGGTTCCGGAGAACTCTCCGGGCTCTTATTTTCGCATCAACGACTGGATCCTGGACAATGAATATGAGGAGCTGGCGGGGAAGTATTTCCACATTCTCCTGAAGCTGAACTGCTACCACGACCTCACCATTTATCATGAAGATCATATTATAAAAAATCCCGCTCCGGATATTCTCCGCAAGCGGGTCAGAAAGTGCTTTGCCGCTAAGCAGCGTAAGCGCGGTTACATGAATATTTTTGTGGATGAGGACAGGGCCATGCTGGTCCTGAACGGCGACGATCCCTGGGCCGCCGTGTACAACGCCGACGAGGAGCTGCAGCAGCTTTTAAGAATGCTGGCAGTCTCTGAAGGTATGTTTTTCAGGAAGGCCCCGCAGTGACTTTCCATCCATATCTTCTGTCGCTGGCAACGTGATACAGGCATCCTTCAGCTAATCTTGAACTCTGTGTACAGAATCTCCCGATACTTCTGGTCGGTTGCAGCCTTCTGGATGTCCTCCATCCGCCCAAGCAAAAGGAGTTTCTTCATCAAGGCTGCGAGCCTGTCCTCACCTTTCATGAATCCAGCTGCTTCGCCTTCGGCAAGTCCCTCAGCTTTTCCCTCAGCTCTTTCCATCTCCAGAGCCTCCTTCATGGCCTCTGCCTGATCCGCAATAGTAAACATAATCGCAGCCGCCTCCTCTCTTGCAAGATAATCGTTTAACACATTTTTATCCTTGCAGATCCTGATCGTTTCCATAACAATCTTTTCTCTATCCCCCGGATAGAGTATCTGCTGTTCATCAAAAATCCTGCTGAAAGTGATGTACTGGTTCAGGATGTCTCCCTGCCCGCTCTCGCAAATTACTTTTGCGGCAACATCCACACAGCATTCTTCTCCGCCAAAAAAGCATTCTGAACTTTAAATCTCCCATCTGCCTGCAGTCCGTCGGAGCCCCATGAAATAATAAAACCCGGCGGCACTGCAAGACCAGCACCGCAACTATGACAAAGCATCTCGGAGAATATCTTCGAATTTATCCTCCGTATTACTTTGGAATACAAATATTTTAACAGCGCAAAACAATAATCGCAATATGGACGAGCAAAAATTTTGTGTTTACTGCAATAAATCACATAAATGAATTTTATAGTGGATTAAAGTCCATTAAAAGGAATTTTCCATTTAACTGTGCCGTGATAGGTTATGATGACAGGGTCATTCTTACCAGTGCAGACGAATATGATAACGGCAAATTAACCTATACCCTTACATTTGAGCTGGATGAATACGGGAATATCCTCCATATTTCCTCCTTCGAAAAAGACGGCAGCCTTCGAACAACTGTTGAAAATGAAGTCGTCCCTGTTTACGAGTGAATAACCTCGCGGGCGGCCGGTTAAATTTGTTTACCCGCTGCCTGCCAATCTGCAAGGACAACAGAAAAGCCAGCCACCGGAGTGACTGACTTCTCTGTTGTTCACAATACGCTGTTATGCTGCTGTAATGCCGTAATGCTGTTATGTTGCTCTTCTGCATCTCAATCTCATCATCACCAGACCTGCTGCTGCAAGGCTTGTGAGCATGATACCAAGGAGGTAGAGCATGCCAGGACCGGGGCCGCCGGTAGAAGGCAGCTCAACGCCAGCCTCATTGGTGACAACTAATGTATAGCCTTCCTCTCTTCCCCCGCTTACGCCTTCATTGCTCAAGGATAAACTGTTGGTAATCTGCTTGTATTGTACACCGTTCGCATTCACTGTAATCTCCACCGGATCTGTTAAAAGATTATATCCCGAAGGTGCCTTTGTTTCTTTCAGATAATATTTCCCGACCACGAGTCTTCCCAAATCGATTTTGCCATCTTTATCCGACTCCAGTTCCGTTTTCAATACCTCTTGGGGATCTGCTTCATATCCGTCTTTGGTATACAGAGAGAATATCGCCCCCTGTAATGGTGTCTGCGCATCCTGGCCGGTCTTCCGAATATATACTTGCTGTGTCACAGCCCTGTTTGTGTAAGTGACTGTATACTGTTTATCGGATTCATTGATCGTCCCGGTTCCGACTGTTGTACCATCCTCTACTGAGAATGTACCGTTGTTATCAATCGAAGCATTCAGGAAATCATAGTTTTCTTTACTATCTTCGACAATCGTAAATGTTGTCCCGTTCGGCAGGCTTGTAAAACGCAGATTCCATCCCGGCTGGATTGAGACAGTTATTTCACTTCCGCTGTCTGCATAAAAGTAACCTGTCTTTTCACCGTTTTTTATTTCTGCAGTCGCATTGGTCGACAGTTCCTTTATGACCGTGGACGTATCATTCGCATCAGCCTGGACTGAGAACCAGACCTGGCTGTCCCAGGTGTCATTGACCGTGATCCTGAATGTGAAAGGTTCTGAAACAGCGACAGGATTTCCGTCTTCATCCACAACTTTTTTTGTCAGATTCAGGTTGCTGCGGCGAATGTTTGTCGCTGTAATCGTGGCAGCGGCGTCTCCGGTTGAAATCGCCTTATAAATCCCCTCCTCAATCTTATAATAGCTGACTCCCCCTTCCGAATAGTAAGTCCTGTCCCCCATCCCGTCAGGAGGATCCACCTTGACAAGCATAGTCAGAGTGGCATCGATGATCATCGGCCTGTAAAACTGAGAATCCAAATCCCAGTAATAGGAAAATTCTTCAGGTTCACTCAGTTTAAAATCATGCCCTTTTTCATAAATGATCAGTTCATTGTTTTCAGTCTTTGCCAATCCGCAGGAAATAAAGTTATCCTCCGCCGTATATTTATTGTCCTCATTCAATTCTATCGATTTATACAGTGTGCCATTACCGTCTGTAAGGCGCATGGTAACGGGAGATTTCCATCGGGCATCCGGATCCAGACTGTTTACCCATTCCTTTTTGACCTTCATTTTGTCGACTGAAAGATTCAGATCTTCTACCGACGGGAACATCAGGGTTTTAGTGTCTCCGGAAACGGTAACCGTATCACCTGTCCTGGTTGCGGACTGATAGGTTGTTTTGGCGTCTGGTTCGTTGGTCTTCAGCGTATATGTACTGCCATTTTTAATAATCTGTGCTTTGACACCGTCAGGCAGTTGATCATAGTGGATAGTCCCGTTATTGAGCTTAGCGATATAGTCATACGCCTCCTGTGACGGCCAGACTTTGAAGCGCACCTGGTATGTCACTCCGCCCTCCGGCATGAAGGTATCACCCATATTCCATTCAACTGCGCCTGTCTGTTCATTATATACTGCGGGTGCAGCACCTTCGGATTGAGGATCCCAGAGAACAAAGGCATCTGCAGGAGGCGTGTAATCGTTTTTCTGCGCCGCAGTCATTCTTTCCCAATTAGAAGGAGCCGGTGCCTTCCAATAACTGAAATCGCCCCCAACATTTGTCAGCCCTGTTTTCTGTACGGTATTCGTAAGGTTTGTGATACCGTCCGTCATCTTGATATTTCCCCAGCCGGATGCACCAGAGATAGAAGCCTCTATATCTGCAAAGGCCTGCTGCAGTGCAGCCGAATCCGCCGCCAGATAAGCACCGTTTCCCTGTATATCTGAGTTGAATGAAGCAACCTTTGTAACGTCATTTGAGATGCCGATGGTGTAAATTGTTTTTCCTGCCGAAACAATCGCTTTTCCCTGAAGCACGGCTGCGTCGTAACACGTTCCTTGTTCGTCATTGTCTCCAGGCCCATAGACATTGCTGCTCAAATAGTAAGGATTATACCTTCCACTATCATTGTTCGTTTCTCTCTGAAGTTCCTGATCTGTAACATCCATGCGTGTGTTGCGGAAAGTAGGATCTCCATCTGTCACAAAGATTACAAATGTAGCCCGTCCGGAATCCAGATCGTTCTCCTCATTTGCAAGCTGCAGAGCATGATCCCAGTTGGTACCGCCATTGGCAGAAAGATTATTAACTGCAGACTTAATCCGACTTACTCCACTACTATCCCCATCCGTAGTCAATTCTGTCAACCCCATCACAGGCTCTGCCTTCGTGGAAAACTTGATCAGCGACATACGTACCAAAGGATCTCCGTTGGTGTTTTTTTTCAAAGCAAGCTGTTCAGCCAGTTTATTAACAGCATCTTTTGCAGCCTGGAGCCTGGTCTTGCTACCCATATCATTGTCATTCATACTCCCGGATACATCAAATACTACTATTACATCCGCCAGCTTTTCAACCTCCAGCTTCGCCGTATCGCTGATGAGGCTGAGGGCAAGTGTATTCGTGTCGTCTCCATTGGGAGTGGATTCTTTATTGATTCTGGGTGCGACCGGAGGGGTAACTGCACCAGACTGCTTTACGGTCGGAGTGCCGCCAGGTACTATATCTGCCTTTTTCTTGTAGACAACATAAATGTCTTTATTGTCACCAAGATAATATCCACGACCGTAGGTATTGTAATAGCCCCATCCATACATATCTCTATCCAGCATTGGGAGAATATTTGTATTGCCATACCCATTATTATAGTATGTATAGCTATATTCATACCCCTCTACGTCATAAATGAGATATGCCGGGCTTGTGGAATTTGCTCCAATCGTTGTCGGCAGGGTTTTATTTTTAACAGTTAGCTCATTTCCAGATTCATCAACATAATGGATTTTAGTACCATTTCCATATGCGTTTCTCCAAGAAATTGTAAATGTAGAAAATGCTGCTGTCTCAAACTCCATTTCCATAGAGTCAGCTTCATCAGGTCTCGGAGCTGCAAGATCCTCTTCCTTTACAGACTCAGGATCAACGGCAGTTCCGTCCGCGGCTGCCGTTTCGCTGGTTTCCATTCGGAAAGATGCATCCAGACTTCCATTGAACACGGTCTCCACAACTACGCCATCATCCACTTCCACGTGGTGCTGAATCGCCAGTGTATCAGCGACCTCGCTGAGATTCTCCACTCCAGGCAGCGATTTGATCTGCAGATCCACCCGGACTTCTGCCTCAGGTTCGATTTCCCTGCCCTCCGGATTAATAATCGAAATATCCAGTGCAGCAAGTCCAAATGAATTCAGGTCAACGGCTTCGTTTTTGGATTTTTTATCTGCCAGAACCGACTTTCGAGCGTAAGTGTATTCCTCACTGTCTTCCTCAAACTCAGTTACTTTCAGCGTCGACCCGTCCGGAATTCCGGCATCTTCCCCATAGGTTACCGTAACCTCGTACAGTTGTCCTTTATCGCTGAGGTAATGGGCGGAAATCTGTGCATCTGTCACCTGAACACGGAATACCTCTCCGTTCTTCATAGTAACAGTCAGAGTCTCTTCAGTATCAAACGCCTTTCTGCCGATCAATGCCCAGTCTCCGGCATCGATCGTCTGTGCATTAATCTCCTCAATCATCTCTTCCGTCAGATCCGCACTATATTCACTTTCCAACCCATTGATTTCTCTCAGTTCTCCGACCGCAGCTGCCTCATTCAGTTTTCCAACCCATAAAAGATCAGGGTTACTGAACTCCACTTTCTCCACATTTCCCACAAAATCTTTCGTCTTTTCACTGACTTTTTCTTCGTTCAGTTTGATGGCTTCTTCGTAAGTGGTGGAATCAGCGTCTGTGGTTTCCGCGCCATCGGAATTGCCTTCCGTTTTATTTTCTTCTGCTTCTTCTCCCTGCTCAATGTTGGCATCACTTACGCCTAATCCCAACGCTTCCACAAGGTGTTCAAGGCTGACAAATCCACCTCCGGGCATGCTGAAATCATACACTTTCCCATCCACTTCCCAGTGGAAGTCCACAGTATACACTACGCCGTAAATAGAGAAGGATTCGGCTTCAAAGCTGATCTCGGTGGCGGGCCCGGCGGGTTCAGATTCTTTGTCTGTGGTCTTGTCCTCATCTCCTTCACCACCTTCACTGCCTTCCTGCTCCTGGCTGGTTCTGACAGTAGAATCTATCTGTTCCACACCTTCTTCGGCAAAGTGAAGCACAGCCGGATCGCCCTGGCCGGTTTTCTGGTCCGCGGAGGCAGCATCTTTTGCTGCCTGATCATCGATGATCTGAATATTCACACTGACGGGTGCGGAGGGCTCGATCTTTGTAATCACTTCGCTGCCCTGGCTGTCCGTATTCCTGACAAGGATCTCGATGTCAAAGAAGCGGGAAGCCTTGCGGTCTACGCTGGTTTTATCATCTGCGGCCACCTGCTGGCCGGCCTGTTCAAGGCATGCTTCATAAGCCTCCTTGTCCGTCTCGGCTGTGATCTCTCTGACAGACAGTTCGGCATTTTGGGGAATCTTTGCCTCTTCTGTATAATCCAGTGTGATTTTGTATCCGTCGCCATCGGCGGTAAGGGTACCAGATCCAAAGAATCCATTCTCTGCATCTGCCAGATCTGCCGCAGTGACAGTTCCATCTGCAGAGACATTTTCCGAAGCGGTGCCAGAATTACCGGCAGTTTCAGCAGCTGCTGCAGTGTCTTCCACAGCTGCAGCAGTCGTCGTAGGTGCAACTTCTTCCTCAGCCGCAGTTTCTCCTAGGGCAGCTTCTGCTGTCCCATCTTCTTCGGAAACAGTTTCACCCGAGACTGTTTCTCCTGTCCTATTTTGCTCTGAAACAGTTTTTCCAGGGGCAGCTTCTTCTGCTTCATATCCTTCAGGTGCTGCATCCTCTGCAACAGTTTCCCCTGTACCGGATTCCACTGTATCATGTCCTTCAGGAGCTGCTTTTTCAGCACCGGATTCCACATGGGCAGACTGGGCGGAGGCAGATTCTTTCTCAACTGATTCCTCCGTGGCGGATTCTGCCGCTCCTTCTCCGCCGGCGGCATAGCTTTCTGTGAAAGATGAATCGGTATCATACTCGCCGGTGACCTGCTGATAGCACTCCGGACTATGGACATGCGCTTCCAGTCCGCATATGAGGAACTTATCATAGCAGGATGCGTCATGATGATGTCCCCCGCCTTCCGAGATCCCGCACACCAGCTGTTCTTCATAGCATGCGCCAGTATGCTGATGTTCCGGAATTCCACAGGAAGCATTCTGCTCCATTGTGATTGCGGGTAGCACCAGTGCGTAAGTAGTTACAAACACAACAACAGCCGCAACACCACTGACAAATCTGGTCAACATCTGTCTGGTTCTGCGGCTTCTGAGAATTATTCTTATTTTTTCAAGTAAAGCTTTCATAGTCAGGTCTTTCTGTCAATCCCCTGATGTTATGGCGATTCCGAAACACTGGGTATAACGTGAATGTTGAAACTGTAGTGGTCTGTAAGTCTGTCAGTCTCTAAACTGCCAGCTTATAAGCTGTCAGCCTTTAGTCTGGCAGCCTTTTGTCTGTTTTCCGCACATATGATGCTGAAGAACAGCGAAATTATTGTCGGTATTATATTCCAGACAGTTCTTTTGCGCAGTGCATTATCAAAAAGATATTCTATCTGGTGATGAAGCAATATTTTTCCACGTCAGTATACATGTACATTCTCTAAAAAAGCGTCAAAATTCATCAGAAAAAATGCACAAAATATAGAGCATGAGATCCAAGGTATACCGAACGCCAACACGTTTTTAATCGTCTGCAGCTTTTATTTTCACATAAAAGACCAGCCCACCGAAGTGAACTGGCCTTTGTGTGAATCATGTTAAATTGTCAGTTGATCGTTCTCCGTCTCTTCAAGAGCAGCAAGCCCGCTCCTGTGATCAGGATTGTACCAAGGATCATGAAAATCCTTGTGCCTGGGCCGCCGGAGTTGGGAAGTTCCGCGCCCGGGATGTTGTACACCGTCAGCTTGATCTGAGTGATATCTTCAAGAGTTTCAATATTTGCCAGTTCATTCTCATATGGCACTGCATCATCTCCGCTGCCGATCGTTGTATTCCCGTTTTCATCACATAGGACGATCTGACGATTCACCACTTTGAAGTATGTATCCTGGGTAACAATGTAACCGTCAGGAATCTTGCTTTCATGCAGCTTATAAAGTCCCGGCTTCACGTTTTGGAGCTTATATCCTGTATCCTTCATGACAGCAAAAGGATCTGTAATGCCCGTTACATTCAACCATGTATCTCCGTTTTCATCCCACTTGGACAGACCAAACTCTGCGCCATCGAGCAGGAGATCCTGCTCATCGACAAGTTCCGCTTTGAAAATCAAAAGATCAATGGGCAGTTCTCGGTTGGTGATCTTAATGATTGTTGTTTCCCCTGCCGGAATCTTTGTTCCGACTGTGGTGTGGGTGCCTTCAGATGTGGTAGTAGCAATTACAGAACCGTTACACGTTGCATTCACAAATGTGTAGCCAGGCTTATCCGGTTCGCTGACTGTCACGACTGTATCAAGAGGGATGTTTGCGATACTCCAGTCCTCTTCCGCCTTGACATGAAGAGTAGCGGAAGCTTCTGTATAGCCTGTATATTCTACTCCTTCATAAGTGACTATTGCCGATTCTCCGCCGTACTGCATAATATTACCGAGGTATCCCTCTTTAAGTTCAAGGACTCCGCCCGGAAGGGTTCTTGTTGCCTCAGCCTCAGTAGCATAATGATCAAACACTCCATCCGGCGCATACTGATAGAAGTAATACTGTGTGACAGTCTCGCCATTCTCCTCTGTCGTTTTTGATACAGCATACCAGGGAACGGTTTCAACCCCCTCATCCGGAATAAAAACATAGTCATTATTGACCAGTTTGACGGTGAATTCAAACATCGTAGTATCATCGTCTCTGATGCGGTTTCCATCTGTATCCCTAAGTTCCTTCTGAACTCTCAGATCACCACGAAGAATATTATTTCCTGTCAGAGCTGTCAGGTCTTTTTCCATTTCTATGATCGTCCAGACGCCGTTTTCCACTTTAAACTTGACGTGTGCGGGCTTTCCGTTTATCAACATAGGATGATAAACACTGGTCCTGAAATCGAACTGGTAATTCAGACCATATACTTCGTCGATCGCATAATCCCAGCCGTAATCAAGGAGATAGTACTTAACACCCTGATGGGTCGTAGTCAGATAATCGGGATTATTAAGATCCAGTCCACGCGCAATGGCATTTTCTTCTGTGAGAATGAGTCCGAAGGAAATATTGAGATCTTCCTGCCAGCGGGTGCCGATTGTGTGACCTTCAACGGTGGTTGTACTGCCCACCCAATCGTACTCGTTTTCGTCGGCCTGCCAGCCAAGGGGGAGGCCTTCGGTTCCGTACTTGTCATAGGGTGCCGGGTTTCCATTACCATCGTAACCCTTGGAAATCTTGAAGATAATCTGTTTCTCGCTGGAAGTCCACTCTTCCGTTTCTTCATCCTGATGATACAGGAAATTGTGCAGCTCGACCAGTTTCCCGTTTACATCCCAGTACTTATCTACGTAAAAATCTGTATTTGTGAGCGCCATGCGTTTATCCGGCATATTAAACGCAGTGATCACTTCACTGACTACTGTTTTTGTCCAGGTACCGTCCTCGTTAGGTGTATAGGTTATTGTTTCACGAACATAGGTGTCCGGATCCTCTGTCGTGTGTGTTGTTGTACCTGAATCCTGGCCCTGTTCCTTTACGGTCTCCTGGGTCGTTTTTGTATACGTGGTACCATTTGTACCCACGCTGCCGTCATGAGGAACAGTACTCTGGGGGTTTGTCTGAACCTCATAAATATATCCTCCGTTTCCGTCAGGGACACGGAAAAGAACCGTATCCGCCAGGCCGGCTTCCTGAGCGTCCGTCCAGGTCCTGACCCCGTTTTTCAGGTCCGCAATACGTCTGCTGATTGTTGCATCGTGTAGAACTGAACCCCCGGTGTACGTACGATTGCCCTGGCCTCGTCCTTGGACGTCTCTTTGCCGTACATGGCAAGAAAGACCCGCAGCACAGGCCGGTTTTCCCGGTTTTCCATGCTGCGGGCCGTGTTTCTTTATGCTTCCCTTGGCAGCTCCACGCTGATTCCGGCTTTGAAAGTCACCGTGACCGTCTGCCAGCCGATTTCGATTTTTTCTATAAACCGGAGAATATCGTCGTCGGAGCATTCCGTCACTCTGCCGTCCGCATATCCCGGTCTTGTGAGCCGGAGGAAAAGATCCGGTTTCGCGCACCGTCCGTTCGGGCTTTCACGGTAGGGCGCTCTTCGCTCCCTTCCGCAATCGCCCTAACCCGATCCTGCAGGCCTCGGATATGAAGGGCTTTGTCGGCATAAACAGCTCTCTGCTCGGATGCGGCTGCCCACTTCTCTCTGACCTCTGCCAGCTGCTTTCGCGCGTTCTCTTCCTCATCTGTGTTTCCAGCCTCCTGTGCTTCACGGATCTCCTCTTCCAGAGAATCCATCGCTGTTTCCATTCTGGTCAGTACTTCGTCTGCCTTGTCCAGTCCGCCCCAGCGAAGGCGCTCCTCCAGTCTGACAAGCTCGTCCCTTCGTTCCGGCAGGGCATTAAAGGCATCCACGATGATCTGGCGCAGCCTGTCATCCCGGATGGAATCATTCCTGCACTCGACGTCAGGGTGCCTGCTTTTATTCATTTTGGAATCGCAGCGCCATGTCGTTTTCACCTGTCTGTAGGGCAAGCCGCAGTTTCCGCACATCACTTTGGAGGAAAGCACGTTGCTGTGATAATACTTGAATTCCTGCCAGTGCTTTCTTCTCCTCGCCATCTCCGCCTGCACCTGCTGGAAGATTTCTCTCGGAATCACGGGCTCGTGGCTGTTTTCCACGAAATACTGAGGAAGCTGGCCGTTGTTCGGCGCTACCTTCTTTGTCAGGAAATCAACCGTGTAGTATTTCTGCAAGAGCAAGTCTCCGCTGTATTTCTCGTTCTTCAGGATGTAAGTAATGCCCTGATCATTCCAATTGCGTTCAAACAACGTGCCACCGGAAGTGATCTTATTGCCGTCCACCCCTTCTTCGGCCAGCATTCGGGCGATGTGTTTCGGAGAATAGCCGTCAAGGTAATCCCGGAAGATCCGCTGAACAATCTCCGCTTCTTCCGGCACGATCACGAGCGAACCTTCTGACGTACGGTTGTAACCAAGGAGCCTGTGGACTCCGGAGCACACCTTGCCTTCCTGGTAGTGGTAGCGCACGCCGATCTGTACATTCTGGCTGATAGAGGCTGACTCCTGCCGGGCGATGGATGCGAGGATAGTGACCAGAACCTCTCCGCCTGCGTCCATCGTATTGATGCTTTCTTTGGAAAAAAGATCGGGATCTCCAGCGCTTTCAGCTTCCGGATGTATTTCAGGGAATCCAACGTATTTCTGGCCCACCGACTGATGCTCTTGGAAAGCACCATGTCGATCTTTCCTGCCTCACAGTCAGCGATCATGCGCATAAAGTTCTCTCGCGTCTGTGCCCGTGTGCCGGATTCCTCGTCGGCATAAATCAGATCACCTCTCAGAAAGCTCGGTGTGAAACTTCCGGCTGTGATGCTTAAAGCCCATCTCGTCGATGGACAGGATGTTGTAGATCCGGTTTCCCAGGAGAATCCGGTACTGCTTGGAATTCACCGCAGCCGTTTCCGAGGAATCACCTGCAGCGTCCCGTCATCCTGTAAGGATTCAATCTGCTGGCGCTTCTTGGCTGCCGTGCCGTTCAGTATCACCAGCTGCACCGGGAAGTTTGCGAACTTGGCAAACTCCTCCTGCCATACGCCACAGATTGATAACGGGCAGACAACCAGCACACGGCGGATCTTTTTCATAAGGTAGAGATAGCCGCAGATTGCAATCCCCACCAGGCTCTTCCCTGTCCCCATCTGCATCAGGAGGGCTGCCCCTGTGGAGCGCACCCTCCCGTCGGTCATGCCGAAGAGCCAGAGCACAAACTGGAAGGCCCGACGCTGGTGATCAAAGGGTGTCACCTTCACCGGCATCTTTATTTCATTTCCAGTCATCGCTGCCTCCTTTACTTCCTGCCAAAGAGCCCCTTGAAGATGGATTTCTTTTCCGGCGTACTCTCTGCTGCCTTCAGCGGTGCTTTCACAGACGCTTTTACAGGAGCCCCGTCCGGCACGGTAACTTTTTCCCGCTCCGGAGTAACTTTTTCCTTTTCCTTTTCCGGTTCTCCGGTTACTGCGCCGTAGGGGCAGCCACCACTCGCACAGCTGATCCCGTTGACATCCATGATCATCTTCCGCAGGCCCGGCCCGATGCGCTTATTGATCACCAGAGCATCGACATTGATCTCGTGGAGCGTCGAGTCATAAAACCGGATCGGAAGTTTCAGCTCCTGTGCGTATTTGATTTCCGTGATCATCTGCTCGGTGACCTCGTCAGCACATACCACAACCGATTTGCTGTTCTTCAGGAGGGCTTTGGAGAGGTATCTTTTCAGCCAGTCTTCATCGTCCAGAAAGCTGAACGCGAGAACCGGGCTGACCGGCACATCATCCATCCGGAAATACCTGCACGCTTTTGTGGCCGCTTCGACATCGTTCTTCGATCCCTTTCCTGCGGGAGTCATTACATATTTAAATTCCATATTTCTGTCCTTTCTGAGGCGGTGCCTCTGTGTTCTTTGTTTTCATTGCTGTGTCTACGAATCTGCTCCCTATCCATCGCGGGGCCAGTTGTGGGTATCAGCTTTCATGGGCTTCACCTCGCAACTGCTCGATCTCGACGCCTTGGACGCTTTTGCCCGGTGTCAGAACGAGAACCTCGCAGAAATCCCCGAACAGGAGCCTCAAAATCCGCTGCGGCACTCTCAGCTTCCTGCTCTCCAGCACGTTCTGCTGATTTCCGTTCCGGTCAGCAACATTGATCCGTACTCGATGTTTGATCTGCATGGCGATACCTCCTTGTCTTAAAATCCGGGGAGGAACTATTCCTTCTCCCACTACCAGCCGAAAAAGTACGTGTTTTTCATTTCCGCTTTTTCTGCTGTTTCGGTTTCTCGACTCCGAAGTACCTGCAGCCCTTTTGGATGATGCGATCCCACCGGTCATGGTAGGCCGCCTTCTTGACTTCCTTTCCTGTACGCTCGTTCTCCTCCCGGCGGAGATCCTCCAGATACTTCCCTTCGCCAAGGTGGCCGTAGATCATATCCTGTTGGGCCGGTTTCAGGTGCGTTTCGATAAACTCCTCTACCTGCGTCACAAGAGGGTTTCCCGGCGTACCATCCGGAAAAAGCGTCGTCATAACATCGGCCCGGGGATCGGCGATACTTTCCATCGGATCAGAATCGAAAGTCTGGTCATCATCTCCATCTGTCTGGCTTCCGTCAGCCTGCCTCTGCTTCCGGTTCTCCATTCCGTAATCAGCATTTTCTGCTGCATACCGATCCTGAAGATCCATGTCATGATCGCTGCCGTCGAGCAGGATGATGATGTCCCGGTTCTCTTCTGTCAGGGGGATAATGTCGACGACGCGGCGCTCATAGGTTTTTCCGACCTTCACCCACTGCGTGTAGACATAGTTGCCGTTCTTATCGATGTAACTGTCGCGGTCATCGTTATAGTGGCTTTTGTGATCAAAATTCAGGGAATCGTTGTTTCTGTTCATCTTTGTTCCTTTCCGTCCGTAGACGGCGGGACAAAGAGTCAGAGAGAGGAAAGAAGATGTGCTTCTCTGGCGCAAAAAGAGCGCACAAAGTAACGGTAGGTGCATCTTCGTTCAAAGCGGCCAGTCATAAACTGTGCCATCTCTAAACTTCTGTGCTCCCGCCGTCCTTATAGCGCTATTCGGACATTGAGAATATTTGTAATTCTGGTTTTATGGCCGGGGAGTTTTAACCTCGCCAAGTGCACCACTTACCCCAATCCCAGATCCCTGGATTGCAAGTAGTGTTCAGTAAAACCCTGAGGTTTTTACATTGATAGCTTACAAAAAAAGAAAACGCCCAACATCCGGGCAAAGCGGTGCAATGCGGTGTAAAATCCGCACGCTTTTTCGGATGCGGGCAAAAAAATAGGCCACCCCTTTCGGAGTGGCCCGCATGAAAAATCAATATTATTCTGTGTATCCTTCGATCAACCCGTATCTTCCTTCACCTACTGTCCGGGTGAAGTGGATTAATCTGGCATCTTTATAATCAATTGCAGGAATTGTATTTTCAAGAACAATCGTCTGCCTGTCTGTTTCATGTTCTACCATATACTTGAACAATGCCCCGCGCATACTGTCCGATGTAATCTCAGTACCGATATCCTCACCTCGTTCTTTTAATGACAGGATTGGTGAATCCATTACCAGCAGATGCGTCTTGTGCAGATTGAACTGATTCATAAGTTCCTGCACAGCTAATGCAACTACCGTATTCAGGAATGCACGGAAACCCTGTCCTTGTGTCATCTTCTCACTGCCATTTACAACCACATCACAAAGATCCTCATCAAAACGCGATCCAACATAATTCTCGTATTTGCATTTTTCGAGTATCTCTGTCAGCAGCTTCTCCATTGGCTTTTGCAGTTCTTCACGTATCTTTGCCCTGACATCAAAATTCAGAGCGAGATCCCCATCTTCATTGTGCAGTTTAAGAAGCTGATCATTTAAGACTTCTGAGAAGTACCTGACCATTTCTTTGGCCTTTGCCCGTTCCAAGGCCACTGTATATCTCACCAACCTTTCCCGGAGGGCATCTACTTGTGGACGCAGCTCTCCCCGGATCGAAGATTGCACCTGCTGTTGCTCCCGGACATAACCGTCTCTTCTTCTTTGCAGGCGATCAATTTCATATGTTAGTGCTTCATCTGCAGATTGCAGATCCTTAATCCGGAGCTCTATCTTATCCGCCTCCGCAATTGCCGCATCCAGACAAGACTGTGTTTTCTCTTTTGGTAGTTCTCCATTACAAAACGGACATCTTTCAATTTTGGGAATACTGTCTTTATGAAGGTCTGCTTCCGCGATAAATGTCAGCCTGCGCATATCGGCCTCATACCTGGTACGCAGTGCATCATACCTCCCCTTCAGCACCGTGCTTTCCGATATGCTCTTGGTCAGACCTATAATCAGTTCAGAAATCTCTTCATCATGTTCTGTCGTCTGCTTCA
>Ga0310695_10008723_pt1 | contig 15518 bp, 10 predicted proteins | sample RumenRJG_04DNA_FD_203882 | JGI IMG/M metagenome (GOLD analysis project Ga0310695, IMG submission 203882) | Bovine rumen microbial communities from Lethbridge, Alberta, Canada - RJG_04 (v2) (version 2) | ecosystem: Host-associated > Mammals > Digestive system > Stomach > Rumen | place: Canada...
CCGCTCTTCCTGGAGCATTATGACCGATCGTTTCATTTTCCCGGAGGGCACACGCCAACAGCAGAGGAAGTCTGCACTTGGTATGTTCCGCTTGCGGAGAAGATGCTGAAGGATTTTTGTAATAAACCGATATAATAATAATGATATGAAAGCAAAACTATTGGCTCTGATAGGCTTTGGTTTCGTGCTGCCGGCTTGTGGGCAGCAGAGTAAAAAAGAAATGACTATGGACTTTGTAGACAACGTAAAGGTGGCACTTGCAGATAGCGGCCACATTGATTTGAACAGCCTTCAGTGGACGCGGAAACCTGCCGCCTGCGAAATAAAGGGTGACACCATCCGCATAACCACTGCGCCGAAGACCGACCTCTGGCAGCGCACCTACTATCACTTCCAAAATGACAACGCCCCAGTGTTGCAGATGAAGACCCGCGAGAAGTTCTTCAGCTTCGTGGTGAAGACCGACTTCACCGAGAGTCATCATCGTTTTGACCAATGCGGCATCGTGATGTATCTCGACAGCGAGAACTGGTTGAAAGGCTCGGTGGAATACGAGAACGAGGAGTTCCAGCACTTGGGTAGCGTGGCCACTAACAAAGGCTACTCTGACTGGGCCACGACAGCCATTCCCGCCGATGTGAAGACAATGTGGTATCGCTTCTCGCGCCGCGAGGATGATTACTGCATCGAGTGCTCCACCGATGGCGTGAAGTTCAGCCAGATGCGCATCTGCCACATGTATGCTGGTGCCGATGAAATCAGCTTCGGCATCTATGCCTGTTCGCCCGAGGAGTCGTCGTTCACGGCTGTGTTCTCGGACATGAAGATTACCGAGTGCGCATGGAAGGCCCACGACGGCCAGCAACCTGACAAGCATTAGTGCCTGACAGAAATAGGGAGTCTTTTTATGTTTGTTTTGATTATTGTTGCCGCCATCCTTTTCATAAACGGATGGAAATTAGAACCATAACCATAATTTTACAAACTAAACTATATGTACAAAATGAACAGATTTTTCAGACCGTTGGCCCTCGGCGTGGGCTTGCTGCTCAGTGCGGCGTTGGGCTTGAGGGCTCAGAATGTAGTGAAACCTTATTTTCAGGTAGGCGAATTGCCCCACCTCGTGAAGTGTCTGCCGCCGCCTCCGGCTTTCGACAGTCCCGAGTTTGGTTACGACATGATGCGCTATGCATGGGGCAAGCAGCAGCGTTGCGACTCTGTGCGTGCGGCTATTGCCAAGCGCGATGCCGTATGGAGCTACGAGGCTCTGCTTGGTGAGTTTGCCGTGCCGTTCGGACTGACAGTGTCGGAGCAGGCCACGCCAGAGATATGGAAGCTCATGGTGACTGCGCTGACCACCACCGATGCCATGCGCGTGGCTCCGAAAGCCTACTATCACAGGCAGCGACCCTTTGAGCGTTTCGACGACAAGATGCTTACGGGCGAGGAAAACGACCTGCGAGGGGAGGGCAGCTATCCGTCGGGGCACACCATGCGCGGATGGACCTGCGCCCTGCTGCTTGCCGAGGTGGCTCCGCAGCGTGCCGACACCATCTTTGCACGGGGGTGGATATATGGCGAGAGCCGCGTGATAGCCGGTGCCCACTGGCAGAGCGACGTTGACGCAAGCCGCGTGGCTGCCAGCATAGCCTACGATGCACTGCACGCAAGCCCCGAGTTTCGTGCGCAGATGCTCAAGGCGCAGGCTGAGTATGCAGCCCTGACAGCCCCTGCCGGCCTCGCTGTCGCCGAGAACGATGCCAGCCAGTTTGTCAATCTGACTGATGCCGTACCTGATGCTATACTCGAGATACGCTATTTCGGCACCTACAACTTCGTGGGCGAGCGCATCGACGGCTACGAGCAGCCCACGGCTCTGCTCACGCGAAGGGCTGCCGCTGCGCTGAAGGCTGTGAGCGACGACGTGATGCGCCAGGGCTACAGGCTCAAGATATATGATGCCTATCGTCCGCAGAAGGCTGTGGACCACTTCGTTCGCTGGGCTGCCAACGTGCCCGATACCAAGATGAAGGACTATTTCTATCCTGATCTCGACAAGAGCGTGCTCTTCAAACAGGAGTATATCATGGACCACAGCGGACATACGCGCGGCTCAACTGTAGACCTCACGCTCTTCGACATGAAAACGGAGAAGGAACTCGACATGGGCGGCACCTTCGACTGGTTCGGCCCCGAGAGCCATCCCGACTTCTGCGGCAATCCCGACACGGGCAAGTACACCGGCAACAACAGCAAGAGCCCCAAAGGTCGCACCATCACGGCTCAGCAGTTTGCCAACCGCATGATACTGCGTCGGGCCATGATGGCCCACGGCTTCAAGCCGCTGAGCACGGAGTGGTGGCATTTCACCCTGAAAGACGAGCCTTTCCCAAGCACATACTTCACTTTCCCAGTGAACTATCTGCCATAGCTCATTCTCGAACATCAATAATATATATAATAATAAGGTGATATGAAACTGACAAAGATTTTATTCATTGCTGCGACACTCATGGCTTTCTGTGTCAATGGTGCGCAGGCTCAGGTGATGAAAACGAGCGACCTTGAGAAATATGCCAAGCAACGCTATGGAGACAAGTGGCTTGATGCAGCAGCCAATCTGGCTGCGCATCTCACGCTCGACAAGAACCAGGCGCTGACATATCAGCAGGTGATACAGGCACCGGGCAAGACAAAGAGCCAGCTCTATGTGGCCCTGAACTACTGGGCAACAGCTACGTTCAGGGAGAAGAACGTCATAACGCTGAACGACAAGGAAGATGGCTGCATCATCGTTTCGCCGACAATCAAGAACATTGCCGAGCACATGGGCACCCTGAACAAGTATTCGGTAAGCATCACTCCCGTGATACGCATCGATATCAAGGATGGCCGTGTGCGAGTGACCTACACCGTTCAGAACTATGATGTGCTGGCCGATGTAAGTGGCGGATGGCTCAGCCCGGTTGACAAAGACAAGAAGACGGTGGGCGATTCGAAGCGTAAGGCTGACGACAAGACCAACGCCAATCTGTACGACGAGCAGTGGGAGATAGCCCACCACTATCCGTTTGTCCCAAAAGACAGCAAGAAACGAACCTGCGCCAAGGCTCTCATTATGACTCATGCCTATTCTAATGCCATCATGGACAAGGTGGAAGAGGCCGTGAAGAACGGAACCGTTGGCGACGATGGCGACGATTGGTGAGCTGTTCGGCTGCCAATCCCATCTAAAACAAATGCCCTTCGCATATTGGCGGAGGGCATTTTTATTGCTTTTGCTGCCTCACCCCTGAATGGCTACAGGGGGAGAGAGGGCTGTCGTCACTCTTCCTCTTTTTTCTGTTCGCGCAGGTGAACGTCGCACTGTGGGAACGGTATCTCGATGCCGTGCTCGTTGAGGGTGTCGTAGATGGTCTGCATCACGTCGCTCACGACATATATCTGCTTCACGGCATCCACCCAGCACAGCAAAGTGAAGTTTATGCTGCTGTCGCCAAGTTCGCGGAACACCACCTTTACACTCTTCTCTGGGTCGAGCCACTGGTGATGCAGCTTCAGCACGGCATCTTCGACAAGTTTCGTCACCTGCTTTATGTTGCTGCCGTATGCCACTCCGAAGGGCAGCTGAGCCAGCACGAAGCCGTGGTTCTTGGTCAGGTTCTTGTAGTTCTTGGTGAAGAGCTGCGAGTTGGTGAAGGCTATCACCGAGCCGTCGATGGCCTCGAGCATGGTGCTGGTGTAGCTGATGCTCGACACCTTACCCTTTGTGCCGTCACATTCAATCCAGTCGCCCACCTTCACGCGGCCCGCCATGAGCGATATGCCGTAGTAGATGTTTTCAAGTATGTCCTTCATGGCGAAACCGATACCCGTAGACAGACCGCCGGAGATGACCACGAGCCACGTGTTGCTCACGTGGAGCAGACCCAGCGATATGAGCAGCCATATTCCCCAGACCACCACCTGCAGCACATTGATCAGCATCACCGAGCGCGACTCGGCTGTTGAGGGGTCCTTGCGCACGAGGTATTGCTTCACGAGAGCCTTGGAGGTGTGGTTGATGTAGTTGAATATGAAGTAGAGGTTTATCACCTGAGCCAGTGTGAACAGGCTCACCTTGATATACTTGGTGTCGATATACGGTGTGCGGAAGATGTCCCACGTGAGCGCGCTGAGGTTGAACACGTCGGCAGACCAGTAGATTGAAATCAGGAATGAGTATACCACGAGCGATGGCAGCAGCACAAAGTAGATAAGCCTGAAGCCCCACACCTTGGTCACGGGCTTCTCGCGGAGCTTCTTGCGCTCGCGATAGTTGGTCAGCCAGTCGCGCACACAGGCCAGCGTGAGCAGACAGGTCATCTGCATTATCCACCATATCAGCAGCTGCACCGACATGAGCGTGTAGCCCATCCACGAACAGACGAGCGACAGCACGAACACCGCGAGCGAGGTGTAGGTGAGATAGAAGTCGTAGTTGGGTATGCCCTTGTTGTGGCGGCGCACCGCACTCCACTGCCACAGCGTACACAGCAGCAGTATCGGCGGGAGCACCACGTCGACAAGGTCGTTCGGAATGAGCACTATCCGGAACGATATAACGATGAATCCCACGGTTATCAGCGGGGTGTAGATGCGGAAAGTGCGCATTATCTGCTTGCCTTCCACGCGCAGCAGCAGCGAAATCAGTATCACGGCCAGCAGCCACGCATACTCGATAAGCAGGTTTGAGGCCATCGTCAGGAAGTTCTGCTCCGACGTGAAGCGTATGATAAGCAGCAGTATGGCAAGCGTCACGGTGCTCGATGCCAGTATGATGCAGGTGCGCTTGGCAAGGAAGCTCTGCAGGTTGAAGTTCCTGAGCAGGCGCGACAGCCGCGAGTCGGTCGCTTTCTGCCCCGCCTTGAGCGCCTCCAAGCGATTCATTATCCATGTGATAAGAAACCTGATGCCGAGGAAGTTCACCACGAAGGCCACCACGCCGTAGACCAGCAGCGTGAGGAACAGGCCCACAATCCACCTCACGTCCCACTGCGACTTCACCATGTTCGACGGAGTGTATTTCTCGGCTATCGACGAGCGTGCCTGCAGAATCTTCCAGTTCATCTGCGTCAGCGTGCGCACGTAGTTCGTTCCGCCGTTCTGGAAGATGTTTGTCTGTATCTCGGCATAGCGTTTGTTGGCATAGTCGTTCAGGCTTTTCAGCCTTTGCTCAGTGAACTCATACCAGCGCATATTCTCCTGCATGGCATCCTTGTTGTCCTGAAGCATCCGGCGGATGTTCACGGCCAGCGTCAGGCAGACGTTGCGGTCCACCTTGGCCTGCGGGCTGAGCACCATCGTGGGCATCTTGCTCAGCATGTCTATGAGCGAGTCGTAGCGGGCTATGTCCGAGTTGCTGCGGTTGACGAAGTCCTTGAACGGCATTATCTGCCGCCTGAAGTCCTGATATTGCTCCGTGGCCTCGTGGCACGCGTAGGTAAGGTCGAACACGTAGTCGTTCTTCTGCGAGTAGAGCATCAGCGAGTTTTGTGCCGACCGCTGCATAATGTCGCGCAGGGTGGTGGTGACGCGCTGCGTGCGCATGGTGGAGTTGAACTCGCGGTCCTGTTGTTCGCGGTGATAAGTGGTCAGTTCGTGTCGGAGCACGGCAAGCGAGCTGTTGAGGTCTTTCTCCTTGAGCACAGCCCGGGCAGGCACGAGGCACAGCACCTCTGCAATCACCAATAGCAATAGTCGTATCTTCATCTTAAAGCCGGTTTTCTGGTTCCTTTTTTCAAATGATTTGGCAAATAAATCCCTGCAAAGTTACGCAAAAACGAGTGCAATGCGTGCAAAAGAGCTTGCTTTTTTGCGGACATTGCCGAGTGCCAGTAACTTCGACAAAGTCAGAGTTACGTAAAAACGAGAGCTTTGCGTGCAAAAGAGCTTGCTTTTTTGCGTGCAATGCCGAGTGAGAGTAACTTCTATGAAGTCTGAGATGAAGTATAGACTGAGTAATATGACTCATATTGTTTGGTAATATGGCCCATATTACTTCTCCGCTAAGCTGGATTATTAGCAAGCAAAACGGCAAGCCTGGGGGTGAAATATATAGAGAGAATGTGGTTCGATAACATGAAATGCTCCCTTTATACTGCCATCCTTTGGTTATTATTTGTATCTTTGCGACATAAATATCTGATTAAAATGACTATAGCAATGGTAGAAAACAAGGAACTTCGGACTGCATGGGACTTTGTGGAGAACACTGGGCGCAGCATCTTTCTTACGGGAAAGGCCGGTACTGGAAAGACGACGTTTCTGAAGACGGTGGTTGCCAAGTCGCGCAAACGCCCAATAGTGGTTGCTCCTACTGGTGTGGCAGCAATCAATGCCGGTGGCGTAACCATACACTCGTTCTTCCAGTTGCCACTCTCGCCCTTCGTGCCGGGAGCCACTATGGACAGACGCTACGGCTTCAGCCGCGAGAAGCGCAAGATAATAGCCTCTATCGACCTTCTGATTATCGATGAGATTTCGATGGTTAGAGCAGACCTTCTTGATGCCATCGACAGCGTGTTGCGGCGGTTCAGGATCCACAACCAGCCGTTTGGCGGAGTGCAGCTGCTGATGATTGGCGACCTGGCGCAGCTGACACCCGTGGTGACACCCGACGACGAGCGGTTGCTGAAGCCCTACTATGACACTCCATATTTCTTCGGGTCGAAGGCACTGCAACTGATTGACTATGTAACCATCCAGCTGGAGCACGTCTATCGTCAGGAAGATGAGACCTTTATCGGTATTCTCAACCAGATACGCAACGGCAATCCGCCGCAGGAGGTGCTCGACAAGCTCAATGGCAGATGCCTGAAGGTGGGTGGTGGCGTGGATGGTGCCATACAGCTGACCACACATAACCAGCTTGCAAACTACTATAACGAGTCGGAACTGAAGAAGCTGCCGGGACCTTCGCTGAAGTATCGTGCTGAGGTGCAGGGCACTTTCCCAGAGTATTCCTTCCCGACAGCTGAGACTCTGGAACTAAAGGCGGGAGCACAGGTGATGTTCGTAAAAAACGACCCGTCGGGCAACCACCGCTATTACAACGGTCGTATAGGGCGAGTGACCGAGGCTATGCCCAACCGCCTGATGGTGTATTGCGAAGGCGATGAGGGCGACATAGAGGTGGAACCTCTGGAATGGGAGAACACACGCTACACGCTGAACGAAAAGACGCGCGAGATAGAGTCGGAGGTGCAGGGCGTGTTTCGGCAGATGCCCTTGCGCCTGGCCTGGGCTATCACTATCCACAAGAGCCAGGGGCTTACCTTCGAGCGTGCCATAATCGATGCTAGTCAGTCGTTTGCACCAGGGCAAGTGTATGTGGCACTAAGCCGCATTCGCTCACTGGAGGGTTTGCAGTTGGCAAGCCCTCTTACTGCAAGAGTCGTTATCAGCGACATGCGGGTAGACACTTATATTGCCCAGCAGGAGACTGCGGCAGCGCGTAGCATAGCCCAGCTGCCGGAGCTGAAGAAGGAGTATGTGCGCTATCTGCTGTTGCAACTGTTCGACTTCCGGCAGCTACTGTCACTTCAGGAGTCGATGGTGCGCATCTTCGCCGAGTTCTTTTATCACAGCCATGCACAGTTGAAGCAAATGCAGGAGCAGGCTTTGGCCGATATGCAGGTCAAGGTGGTTGGCGTTGCTGACAAATGGCGGCATATGATTCAGGAAAAGGCCTATGATGATTTGCAGCAGCGTGACTTTCTCGACAGGGTGAAACGTAGTGCCGAATACTTTGCCGACACATTATATGATATATTATATAAGCCGTTGGAACTTACTGCTAAGGTAGAAACCAACAACAAGCAAGCTGTGAGGCGGCTGAGCAATCTCTTGCCAGAAGAAAGGCAGGCTTGGCTGTCGCATCGGTATCTGCTGACCAAGATGGCTGAGTGTGAGTTCAGCATCAGCATCTATCTACGGGAGAAGCAACATTCTCTGCTTGATGCGCTTGACGAGGGTGAGGTGAGAACAAAAAGACAAAGGAAAAGCAAAGTTCCCAAACCAAGAAAAGAACCTAAGCCAAAGACATGGGAAGTAAGTCTCAGGATGTACCAGCAGGGAATGAGCCCCAGCCTTATAGCCCATGAGCGTGGCCTCACTATCGGAACAGTCAACGGTCATCTTGTGAGATATGTACCTTCCGGCGAAGTAACGTTAGACGACCTTGTATTGCCCGAACATCAGCAAGCCATCTTGGCGGTTATTAAGAAGATTGGAACAACCAATGGCACCACTGCCATTAAGAATCTCTGTCCGCCAGATGTTTCATACGATGATATTCGCATGGTGTGCTCGTGTCTTTCTGTTTTTGAGCCGATTTAGCCTGTGTAGTTCCTTTACATCAAAAAAGGGGCACCCGACATTCGGATGCTCCTTTGATTGTAGATAGAATAGGGGCTTGCCCTTAAACATTTATCGAAATTACTCGCTCCAGTCTTCCTTAGACTTGCGCACATAGCTCTTGTAGCGGAGCTGTGCCATGCGCTTGGCCTCGGCAAAGAGTTCCTCGGCCTCGTCGGGGTAGGCCTTCTTTACCGACAGGTAGCGCACCTCACCCATGAGGAAGTCGTGGAACTTGTCCCAATCGGGCTCCTTGGAGTCGAGCGAGAAGGGGTTTTTGCCTTCCTCAGCCAGCTGTGGGTTGTAGCGCCACAGGTGCCAGTAGCCACACTCCACGGCGCGTCCCTCCTCGGCCTGCGAGCGTCCCATGCCGCCCTTAATCTTCAGACCGTGGTTGATACACGGAGCGTAAGCGATGACGAGCGACGGTCCGGGATAAGCCTCGGCCTCGCGGATAGCCTTCAGGCACTGAGCGTTGTCGGCTCCCATAGCCACCTGAGCTACATAGACATAGCCATAGGAGGTGGCAATCATGCCAAGGTCTTTCTTGCGGATGCGCTTTCCCTGGGCGGCAAACTGTGCGATGGCACCGAGCGGAGTGGCCTTTGAAGCCTGACCACCGGTGTTGGAGTAAACCTCGGTATCGAGCACGAGCAGGTTCACGTCTTCGCCGGAAGCAATGACATGGTCGAGTCCGCCGTAGCCGATGTCGTATGATGCACCGTCGCCACCGATAATCCACTGCGAGCGCTTGATGAGATAGTGGGAGAGGGTCTGCAGTTCCTTGCAAATCTCGCATCCCTTGGCAGCGCAGGCATCAATCTCGGCCTTCAGCTTCGGAGCAATCTCCTTGGTCTTGTCGGCATCGTCACGGTTGGCAATCCACTCCTCGGCGAGAGCTTTGTACTCGGGAGTGACGTCGCACTTCGCGCAGGCTTCCTGAAGCAGCATCACTACGCGCTCCTTCATCTTCTTGTTTCCGAGCACCATACCCATGCCGAACTCGCAGAAGTCCTCGAACAGCGAGTTGTCGAAGGCAGGACCCTGACCCTTGGCGTTCTTGGTGTATGGAGTAGAGGGGATGGAAGCTGAGTAGATAGACGAGCATCCTGTGGCGTTGGCAATCATCTCACGGTCGCCGAAGAGCTGGGAGATAAGCTTCACGTATGGAGTCTCACCGCAACCAGAGCAAGCTCCCGAGAACTCGAAGAGCGGCTGAGCGAACTGTGAGTTCTTCACGTTGGCCTTGATGTCAACGAGCTCCTGCTTCGAGGGAACCTTAACCAGCTTGTCCCAGTCGGCTGCCAGCTTCTTCATATCCTCTGCATCGGGATTGAAGGGCACCATGGTGAGAGCCTTGCCAGTCTTGGGATTGCCCGGACAAACGTCGGCACAGTTGCCGCAGCCCAGACAGTCGAGCACAGACGGCTCAATGATGAAGTGCATACCCTTCATGGCTTTGGGTGCTTTCATCTCAATGGTAGCCATGTTGTCGAAGCCAGCCAGCTCCTCGTCGGTCAGAACGAACGGACGGATGGCAGCGTGAGGACAAACGAAGGCACACTTGTTACACTGAATACAGTTATCCGGATTCCAAACGGGGACGAAGGCTTCAACGCCACGCTTCTCGTAGGCTGCTGTGCCGTTCTGCCATGAACCGTCTACGGTGTCGAACTTTGTGAAGTCGCTGACCTTGAGCAGGTCTCCAGCCTGAGCGTTGATAGGACGAACCAGTTCCTTTACGAAGGCGGGTGCATCGTCCTGCTTCTCAGCATCGTCGGCCAGATTAGCCCATGCTGGGTCAACGGGGAACTGCTTGTATTCGCCACCGCGGTCAACGGCTGCATAGTTCATGTTCACAACGTCCTCACCCTTCTTGCCGTAAGACTTCACAATGAACTTCTTCATCTGCTCTACAGCAAGTTCTACGGGGATAACACCAGTGATGCGGAAGAAAGCCGACTGGAGGATGGTGTTGGTACGGTTGCCAAGACCAATCTCCTGAGCAATCTTCGTAGCATTGATAGTATATACCGTGATGTTGTTCTGAGCGAAGTAGCGCTTAACCTTGTTAGGCATGAAGTTTACAAGCTCTTCGCCGTCGAAGATGGTGTTCAGCAGGAAGGTGCCGTTCTTCTGCAAGCCACGAGTAACGTCGTACATATGAAGGTAGGCCTGAACGTGGCAAGCTACGAAGTTAGGTGTAGTTACCAGATATGTCGAGCGGATTGGCGTGTCGCCGAAACGCAGGTGCGAGCAGGTGAAGCCTCCCGACTTCTTAGAGTCGTAGGAGAAGTATGCCTGACAGTACTTGTCGGTAGAGTCACCGATAATCTTAACCGAGTTCTTGTTTGCACCAACGGTACCATCGGCTCCGAGTCCGTAGAACTTAGCCTGGAACATTCCGTCGCCGCCCATTGCAATCTCTTCCTCAACGGGGAGCGAGGTGAAGGTAACGTCGTCAACGATACCGACAGTGAAGTGGTTCTTGGGCTCCGGCAGGGCAAGGTTCTTGAACACGGCAATAATCTTGGCCGGAGTGGTGTCCGAAGAGCCAAGGCCATAGCGTCCACCAACGATTACCGGACGGTTCTCTACATCGTAGAAAGCGCTCTTCACATCGAGGTAGAGCGGCTCACCCTCAGCACCCGGCTCCTTTGTGCGGTCGAGCACAGCGATGCGCTTTGCTGTCTTTGGAACAGCAGCCAGCAGGTGCTTCACTGAGAACGGACGATAGAGGTGTACGGCAACCATACCTACCTTCTCGCCCTGAGCTGTCAGGTAGTCGATAGCCTCGCGAGCGGCCTCAGTGGCTGAGCCCATGAGGATTATTACGCGCTCGGCATCCTCAGCTCCGTAGTAGTCGAAGAGGTGATACTCGCGGCCTGTTATCTCAGAAATCTTGCTGAGATACTTCTCAACAACTTCGGGCACCTTGTCGTAGGCTGCGTTGCAAGCCTCGCGGTGGGTGAAGAATGTCTCGGGGTTCTCGGCAGTACCACGTGTCATAGGACGTTCGGGCGACAGGGCGCGGTTGCGGAAGTCCTCAACGAAAGCAGGGTTGAGCAGCTTGGCAACATCTTCTTGCTCCATGACCTCAATCTTGTGGTACTCGTGCGATGTGCGGAAACCGTCGAAGAAGTTGACGAACGGAATCTTTGTCTCGAGCGTTGCGAGGTGAGGAACGGCAGTAAGGTCCATAACCTCCTGCACCGAACCCGAGCAGAACATGGCGAAACCAGTCTGGCGGCAAGCCATTACGTCCTGATGGTCGCCGAAGATACACAGTGAGTGGCTGGCCAGTGTACGGGCTGAAACGTCGAACACGCAAGGCAGCATCTCGCCGGCAATCTTATACATATTGGGGATCATCAGGAGCAGACCCTGCGATGCGGTGAATGTAGTGGTAAGCGCACCGGCCTGAAGCGAGCCGTGGAGTGCGCCGGCGGCACCTCCCTCCGACTGCATTTCCTGAACGCTTACGTTCTGGCCCCACAGGTTCTTGCGACCGCGTGCAGCCCATTCATCAACATGCTCAGCCATTGGCGATGACGGAGTGATAGGGTAGATGGCAGCTACTTCCGAGAACATATAGCTCACATGAGCAGCGGCTTCGTTACCATCACAAGTGATAAATCTTTTTTCTTTAGCCATTTTCTTTAAATGATTAATGTTTATTGTATAATGATGTTATCTCTTTCAGTTTGTTTCAGTACAGAAATCCCAGAAGCCACAGCGGCAGCTGGTTGCCTTTGCCCACCTCGGTGTTGTAGCGCACGTAGGTTGTGTCGTCGTTGTAGCGTATCTTGGTGTTGTCGGCATCACAGACTCTGAACTTCCGTTTGCCGTCAATGATGTAGCACTCGTCCTTTCCGGCTTCGTTCACCTTGTGGTCTTTCCACATTGTGTTCACGAAAAATGTTTCCATGACTGCCTGCTTCTCGGCCTTGATAGGGTAGATGGCATACATCAGGTTAGAGTTGTGCATCATCACCTTTGCCGGTTTCTTAGGGAAAGTCTGCCCCTGTGGATATATGATGTTTATCAGTCGTGCGTCAGCCAGATACTTTATATAGTTCATCACTGTTGCCCGGCTGGTGTCTATCTCTTTGGCAAGGTTGCTGATGTTGGGTGCTTTGGGTCCGTCGACCGACAGCATATAGAACAGCTTTTTTATTCGCGTGAGATATTTCAGCTCAATCTGCTTGATGAGGAGAATATCAACCTCTGTGGTCATATTCATGTTCTTGAGCAGGTTTTCGGAGAAGTTGCGATGCTCAAGGAAGAAAGGATAGAAACCGTGGTGCAGATAGTTCTGGAAGTGACGGGCCGGACTGGCCATCGGCAATATCCGCTTCACAATATGCTCGTGGTTGTTCAGGATGTCGTCCAGACTGTAGGCGGGGAAGTTGTTGCCAGTCTGCAGGTTAAGGTACTCGCGGAACGAGAAACCTCTGAGATTGTAGCTCTTCACTATTCCGCCCAGCTCGGGATTCTCATCCTTGAGCCGCATCACGCTCGAACCTGTGAAAACAATCTTCAGGCCCGGGTAGCGGTCGTAGCAACGACGCAGCTCGTGGCTCCAGTCAGGATGCTTGAACACCTGGTCGATGAGCAAAACCTTGCCTCCACGACGGCTGAACTCACCGGCAAAGTCGGCAAAGCCCCGCCCCTGGAAGTAGAGGTTGTTCATATTGACATAGAGACAACGCGTGTCGTCGGCAGCAAAGTTCTCCTTGGCATATTGCAGGAGAAAAGTGGTTTTGCCAACACCACGGGTGCCTTTGATGCCTATGAGCCGATGGCTCCAGTCTATCTCATCCATCAGAGAGCGCCTAACGGGAGCGTTGGTATGCTCTACAAGATATGTGTGAGTGCGGAAGAATGCATCCATCAACAAATGGTTTTTGAAAGCAGTTTAAACTTTTGCAAAGTTACAACATATTTTCTATTATTGCAAACTGCGCTTTACAATTTTAGTTTTTTTGTTTTTTGATTACTTTTGACCTGCGGTTGAATGTACTCACGCTCAACATTACAAAATACTTTAAAGTTTTTGCACTCTCTTAGCTTAATCGTACCTTTGCCGTGACTTATATGTTATTTGCAATAGAAATGAAACTGCATATTTTCAATCCCGACCACGATATAGCGTTGGCTGCCAACTTAGCCAATTTCACCCCTCCTCATGCTGCTCGGCGGCTTTACTCCGACATTGGTTTCCTGCCTGTCTTCTGGGCTTCTGATGGCGACATTGTCGTAGTTGATGATGCAGAGGCGGCTCGAGAGCGCGTGAGGCATATCAAGGGGCTGTCAACCAAAGTGGAGTTTGTTGCTGCTTCTGAGCTTGCCAGATGCTTGGCGGCTTTGCCAGATGGCCAGCTGACCGCTGTCGAGCCGTGGGGATGGGATGCCGCTTTGTGCAACAGGCTGCACAGATGGGGCGTGCCCGACCAGCTTTTGCCCACAGCCGAACATCTTGCCGACATCCGCAACATGAGCAGCCGTGCCTGGGCAGCATCCTGCCTTCAACCGATGCTCGAAGAGTTTGAAAGCGGAATGCTTGCGGTTCCCGTCATAGCCCGTTCGGCTCAGCAGGTGGATGAGTTCATTGCAAGCCACGAACACGTGGGCACGGTGCTCAAGTCACCCTGGAGCAGCAGTGGGCGAGGGGTGAGGTATATCTCTGGTCGCGATGCTCTCACGGTTCAGCAGCAGGGATGGATTGATAGGGTGATAGCCTCGCAGGGCTGTATCATGCTTGAGTCCTATTATATAAATAAGGTGAAAGATTTTGCGATGGAGTTTCGTTCCTGTGCCGATGGCACTATTGCCTATCTTGGTCTGTCGCTCTTCCACACTGTCAATGGAGCCTATAGCGGCAGTGTCGTGGCATCTGAGACCGAAAAAGTGTCAATGTTGCAGCACTATGCCAGTGCCGAGAAACTTGCTGCTGTTGCAAGCGAAGTGGCAACTGTGTTGCAGCCGCTCATGGCTGGGCATTATGTCGGGCCTTTCGGCGTTGACATGATGGTGCTGTCCGACGGCGGCAATGGCTTCAAGATACATCCTTGTGTGGAGCTTAATCTTCGTCGCACTATGGGGCACGTGGCTCTTTCGGCATGGCACAGCGACATCCTACAGCAGCGCCTGCTCAGCATAACCTACTCTGGCAGCTATCATCTTCGCCTACACACTACCACGGAAAACCTGATAAATACCTCTCTGGCCAGGTTCTGACTTTATAAAGTCGATGTTTTTTCTATGATTGGTGATTTGGATGGTATTAAAGCTTTCTGATTATGCTGAGGAACTCTGATAGTTTGCGCACGTCTACCTTTGGGAAATCATATTTCTTAAGTTCTTCAAAGTGACGGTCGTTGCTCACAATATATGTAGCTCCGGCTACAATAGCACAATCAACAAACTTATTGTCGTCTGGGTCGGTCGTAATGAGGTTGAAACGATAGTTAGGATTGACACGCAGAGTATATACTTGGCTGCACGGAAAGCCTGCCATATATCGTTATTAAAGGAATAGGGCATAATAACGTTGACAAGGCAATTTGTGTCGAGGACAATCTTCATCAGTATGGTGTCCTTTCGTGTTGGTCGGCCCACTCGTCGAGTGTGTGCTGTGTTATGCCGTTTTCCTTCTGAAACTGAAGCAGCAATCTGTCGGTCTTTTTGCGGTAGAACTGTAACAGCAGCTCTTGTAACTCCTGTTGCTCTTGTTCAGTGCTGATATATGACATCAGACTTAATACATTCAGCTGTGCTGGATTCAATTGTGTTGTTGCCATATTTAGGATATATAAGTTGTTTCGTTTACAAATTTACAATTTTATTTTGAACTGCTATCTCTTGCCTCTTGTTTTTTTCTTTGCAGTCAGTAAAGTTTCTCCGGGTGCTATGTAACAATGCTACAGCTGCTCTGTAACACTTCTCCAGCTATCTTGTAGCAATGTTACAAGGGTGTTGGAGAAACTTTCTCACTGTAGTTTAACGATTTTAGTTGACTACTTTTAGTCTTGTTTGTAGTTTTGGTTGACTTTGGTTAATACTTAATTTTAATCTCAGTTGTTGTTTGTTGTACTTATTAATGATTAAAGTTTACAGTG
>Ga0310695_10008725_pt1 | contig 15515 bp, 9 predicted proteins | sample RumenRJG_04DNA_FD_203882 | JGI IMG/M metagenome (GOLD analysis project Ga0310695, IMG submission 203882) | Bovine rumen microbial communities from Lethbridge, Alberta, Canada - RJG_04 (v2) (version 2) | ecosystem: Host-associated > Mammals > Digestive system > Stomach > Rumen | place: Canada...
CCGGACCTGTTCGGGGAAGGTATGACCAAAGTTAATACCCAGGAAATGGGTGACCTGGTGGCGAAAGCACTGCTGGAACTGTAAGGATCGCATGACTGCAGGAGAGGGAGTTGTTATTATGCTGAAGAAAGTTGCAGCGGGGTTGGCCATGTTGCTGCTTTTGAATGGCAGTACAGAGGCCTGCACTACCATGCTGGCGACTTAAAGGAGCTACGGAGGATGGAAGCGTACTGGTTGCTCATTCCAACGACGGATTTGGGGTGTCTGCCAACACAGCCTATGTACCTGCCCGGAACCATCCAAAAGGCAGCCTCCGGCCGGTTTATCCCAGTGCGGCAGCAGTTGATGAAATGCCGGAATATAACTGTTTTATCCAGCCAAATCTGGTAGCCCCGGAACGGGGAGATGGATACAATTATCCCGGCAGGCCCCAGACAAAGCCCATCGGGCATATTCCGGAAGTAGAACACACTTACGCATATATTGATTCTTTCTATCCTATTGTAAATGAACATGGCCTGATGATGGGGGAATGTACCGACCTGTCCGTCCGCCAGCCTGAAACGCCCTTTGAAAAAGGAAAATCCGGACTGTTTTATGCCGACGAACTGGGACGCGTGGCCATGGAACGCTGCAAGACTGCCCGTGAAGCTATTGCGCTGATGGGCAGCCTGATCGATGAGTATGGGCTGTGGGGTACGGCTGAGACCCTGATTGTAGCGGATAAGAACGAGGGCTGGGTGCTGGAGATGCAGCCGGCGCCTGATCAGAAGGGCGGCCTGTGGATTGCGGAACGGATACCTGACGGACACTTTTTTGTAGCTGCCAATCAGCTTCGGATCCGTTCCATCAACGAAGGCGATCCCAATCAGATATTCAATCCCGGTCTTCCCCAGCGGTTAAAAGAACTGGGCTGGGCCGCATATGATGAACAGGGGAAACTGGACTGGGTGAAATCCCTGCAGGGGGGCGAATATAACCACCCCTATTATTCCCTGCGGCGCGTATGGCGGGCCATGAGTACTGTGGCTCCCTCCCTGGGTCTTTCGCCCGAAACGGAAAACTGGGACACAAAAGCCTATCCGCTGTCTGTACGTCCTGACAAAAAGCTGAAACTTGGCGATATTATCAGTATTTACCGTGATTACTACGAAGGTATCGAATTTGATAAGAGCAAAAGCCCTCTGGCAGGGTTGTACGGTTCTCCCTACCATTACGGAAAGGAGAAGGGCGAACGGGCCATTATGACAGCGAAGAGCAGTTTTACCTATGTTACTCAGCTCAACGACAACCTTCCATCACCGGTGATGTGGCTTTCTACCAATGATGCCGGTGCCAACCCCTTTGTTCCTTTTGCTGTGGCAAAGCTGCCGGCAGCATACAGCAACTCTCTGCGGGACAGCTATGACCCGTCAAAGATGTACTGGGCCTCGAGCCAGGTCATGGCACTGACCCAGGGCTATTACAATATTATGCAGCCCCTTGTGAGTGAAGCGCTGCGCAAATCGGAGAGCAACTCCTTGGAATTGGTGAACTCTTCCCGGGGACTTACCGGAGAAAAGTTCAGCGAGGCGCTGAATCATAATGCGGTGAAGGTTTTTGATGACTGGAAAGACCTGTATATCCGGCTGCTGACAAAATACAACGCCGGAGCAGGGGTACAGTATGAACGCTTGCCTGATCCCGGAACTCCGGAAAAATACCACGGTAAACCGGAGGAGGGGCATGAAAAGCTGGCAATGGACAAGGTGAAAGCGGAATCGTAATAAGTCTGCAACATAACAGCGGGATCTGCGTATCAACGCAGATCCCGTTTTTTGTAGGCACTGACGTATAAAATATGGTACAATGAACCTGCAATAAATTAATGAACCAAGACGATGGAATTCAGGCGGAAGGTTAGCCGGTCAGGATAGCAGGTGTATTATGGAGCCACAGTTCCCCTCCTATGTATCAAAAACTTTAGATGTTTTGTGTGACGCCGGGTATGAAGCCTACGTGGTGGGCGGCGCTGTTCGCGATTTGCTGCTGGGGCTGGAACCCGGCGATTACGATATTACGACAAACGCACGCCCGGAACAGGCAGCGGCTGTGCTGCGCAATGCAGGGTATACACTGGCGGAAAAACTGGGAGAAAATTTTGGCGTAGTGGTGGCGATGACAGAAGGACATGCCATGGAAGTGGCGACTTTTCGTAACGAGCGGTATACTTACGGACAGGATGCCCACCGCCCTGCAGAGGTATGGTACTGCGATACCCTGGCAGAGGATCTTTCCCGCAGGGATTTTACCGTGAACGCCATGGCCATGGACCGTTTCGGGAAGTTATATGATTTCCACGGTGGGAAACGTGATTTGGATGCAATGCTCCTTCGCACCGTAGGAGATCCGAGGAAAAGATACGCGGAAGATGCTCTTCGCATGTACCGGGCCTGCCGGTTTGTGGCCCAGCTGAATTTTACCTATGTAGAAGGTAATGACACGGCAGCAGATGTTACCGGCGATTATGATGACAGGCTGACCGTAGAACAGAACCTGCGGGCGGCTATGGAGAAAGCGGGAAAGCCTGTGCCGGCTGACATGAAAACCATGGGGCCGGACGCCCAGCTTACCGGATTTCAGAGGGAAAACCTTACGGAGGCGCAGCGGCAAAGGGATGCCGGTGCGCAAAACGCCTGCTGTTCCGGACCGGAAACGGGTGCAGCTGGGTTTGGACAGCCGGGTACAAAATATTATCTGAAAAAACGCTATACTTTCGATATCAGTCAGTGTCATAATCTTTCCCTTGAGCGGGTGAAAACGGAACTGGACAAGATGCTGCTGGGAAAAGCTGCCGGTAAAGGGCTGGCCCTGTTTTTGTCCAGCGGTCTGGCATGTGCCCGGTGTCGGGTGCGGGACAGGGGCAGCGAATCGTATGTAGACGTACTGCCGGAACTGCTCCATCTGACCGGCCTTCCGCAGAATATCCGGTTCCATTGTTATAATGTGTGGGAACATATACTGGCTGCGGTGGATAACGGCCCTGGAGAGATAACCTTACGCTGGGCCCTGCTGCTGCACGATGTGGCAAAAGGTCTTCCGGGGATCCGTGGTACTACGCCGGATGGCTATCCTAACGACCACGGTCATGAAAAAGAGAGCGCTGTCATTGCAGAAACTATATTGACGAGACTCCGTTATCCCCATGATTTTGTAAAGCGGGTAAGCTGGCTGGTTGCCCGTCACATGCGTTTTGCGCCTATGCTGATAAGGAAGAATAATACGCTGTTACGGTGGATCCGCAGTGAAGCAACGGCCGGCGCCTTTCGGACGGAAGCAGAAATGGCAGAGGCTTTTGCCCAGCTGGTAGAGATATTCCTGGCAGATATGGGGGCAACCTGGGCCGGAGTATTGCAGGAACCGGTAATGGAAGAGGGGCGCCGCCTGGGGGAAGAAGCCGTAGAGATAGCCAGGGAGCAGATGCCGGTTCACACTTCAGATTTAAAAGTGCGTGGCGGTGAAATACAGCAGCTGCTGACAGAAATCTTTTCGAATAAGGATAAATCCATTGCTGTTGGGAAAAACGATGCAGGTCTTTTCCCTGTAACCGTAGGAGACGCCATGAAGTATCTGTTAAAGCGCGTGCAGAATGGAAGTCTGCCTAATGATAAAGACGCGTTGTTGTCTGCCATGCAGAGCAAAATAGCCAGAATAAAGCAGGAATAAGAAAAGGTGCTTACCGTGATGAAAAAAACAGACATAGTATTAGCGGTTGCAGCAGTCGGCGCTATTTTATATTTTTATCTTGGAAGTTCAGGTGGCCAGGAATCGGCACATTCTGACGTAAAGAACGATCTTACGGCTAAAATGGTCCTTTTACTGGGAAGGGACGGTGGAGGATCGGCGGCTGTCCAGGGTAAGGCCGATGTAAAAGATTCGCCTTATTTTAAAAAGGTGGATGTATATAACTTAAAATCCGGGGGCAGCCTGCTGCTGCTGGAAAAATATAAGACGCACCAGCAGCATACGGAGTACACCTGCGGTCCGGCTGCAGCCCTGACGGTGGTACAGCATTTTCTTGGGAATGCTCCTGATTCGGAAATGGAAATTGCGAAGATTATGGGAACCCATCCTGCCGGCGTAAAGGATCCGGGGACGAACACCCGTGGCATGAGCCGGTATTTTGAGAAGAAAGGATGGACCGTTAAAAATTCGCTGAAACACGGTTCGCCTGAAACCTATGAAGATTTTATAAAATTTGTTGATGAAAATCTGAAACAGGGCGTCCCCATTATGGTGGAAAATGTAGACTGGGGCGGCCACTGGCGGGTGATCATCGGGCACGATACCATGGGCGACAGCAACGGTATGAATGATGTACTCATTGTTGCAGACCCTTATGATACTACAGATCACAGTCATGACGGATATAATATTATTTCTGCCACACGTTTCTATTACATGTGGTTTGACGCCCACCTGTTCCGTGAAAAAGAGAAGGAACGGCAATGGCTTACAGCTGTGCCGCCGGGCTATGACTCCGGGAAAAAGAAATAAAAGCATCCAGCATGCTCCAGCGGTGGGGCTCTTTGCGGCAACCGAAAGAAATAGTATACCGGGATTGGGGGAAGCGGATCATTGTCATTTCCCTTAATTGTGCAGCATTTAAAACATTACGGGCAAGGTTCTCCGGACAGAACATGGCGCCGTTCCCTGAAAAGCAGAGATTGATCAGGGTTACCATATTGTCAGACTCGATGCTGATTGTTGGCTGCATATAATTTTCTTCAAATACATGCCGGGCAATTTGCCCGGCTATATTTTTTTTACTGTTCAGCAAAAAAGGGCAGGCACGTATAGCTTCCGGCAGTTCTTGAGGAATCATCGGCAGCCTTTCGCCGTTTTCGGTTGTATTTTCATTTTGGTACTTTTTTAATAGTTTGCTGGCTACCAGGATAATGACTTCTTCTTCATAATAAGGAATTAATTCTATCCCGGGCAGCCTTTTAGGAAAATTGGCAATGGCAAGGTCGATCTCTCCGTTCCGGAGCTTCTCATGGAGCTGTTGGTTTGCGGCTTCGATAAGATGAAATGATACCAGCGGATGCTGTTTACGAAATCCGGTAATCAGCTCCGGCAGCAGATAATTCTCGCGAACCGGCGAGGTTCCAATACGCAGTTCCCCTGCTTCTTTGGTGGCAATATCGTCCAGTTCCCGCTTCAGGGAACGGGCGTTTCTTTGGAATTCCTGCGCGTAACGGTAAAAGATCCGTCCCGCATACGTCAATTCCAGCGGAACGTGGCGAAGGAACAGGGGTGCTCCTGTTTCCTTTTCCAGATTCGAAATATGCGCGCTTAATGTCTGCTGGGTGATGTGGAGTTTTTCCGCTGCCCGGGTAAAGTTGCGTTCCCGGGCCAGCGTAATAAAATAATCCATACTTAAAAAGTTCATATTGTAATGACCGGCCTGCCGGAAGAAAAACGGGCAGGCTTTTTCCTTTCGTGAAAGTTCCGTTTCGGGAGAATTTCAGATGACGGACAGATCATCCATCGTTTGCGCAGGCAAAATTTTACTGGCTGACAGAAAAATCTGTTAATAACATCAACATTACAGAAATATTACTGTAATATATACAAAATATAACAGTTTTAAATCGATATTGCAACTGCGTATAATAGACACCAGAAAGGGTGAGTATTATGCATCGAAATCAATGGATCAAATTAATGGCAGGTCCGGTCTTTTTTTTCGTAACGATTTTGCTGCTGTACCGGAGTTTCGGTTTTAAAGGAGCTGTTGCTGCAGCGACAGCGGTATGGATGGCGGCGTGGTGGATCCTGCGTCCTGTGAATATAGCGGTAACGTCGCTTCTTCCCATTGTCATCAATGCGTTGTTTGGTTTAATACCTAACAGTCAGGTCATCAGCCAGTATTTCTCGGAAATATGTATACTTCTGCTGGGTTCGGATATGATTTGCATGACATGGTCTTCCACGGGGCTGGACAAACGGCTTTCGGTAAAGGCCCTTTGCTGTATCGGGACTTCCGTGAAACAGCAGATCCTGGTCTGGCTGGGAGCTTCTGCCCTGCTGTCCGTTTTTTTGCCTAATGTAGTGGTAGCGGAAATATTTTGTCCCATTGCAGTGGCTATGCTGAAATTTACAGGAGAATCGGATATTGCGAAAAGTAAACTGGCAGCGCCTGTTCTGCTTGCCATCGGATGGGGGAGCGGAATAGGCGGTTTCGGTTCCCCTATCGGCAGCAGCGCCAACCTGGTTGCCATCAGTTATCTGGAAAAAATGACGGGCCATGAATTTATGTATGTTGACTGGATTACGCGTTTTGTGCCTCTGTTGCTTCTGATCTTTCTGTTAAACCTTCTGTTCCTCTGGCATCTGCCGGTTCCGGTAAAAGAACTGCAGGGAACAAAAGAATATTTCAGGGAAAAGTATGCGTCCTTCGGCTCAATGGGACGGGGCGAAAAAATCGGGCTCACCGTATTTTCCCTGGCTACGGCACTGGCCTTCCTGCGTCCCTTATTTGCGGATTTTCTGCCGGGGTTAAAACCGGCCTATTGTTTTCTTCTGCTGGCGCTTCTGATGTTTGTCCTTTATGATGAAAACGGTAACGTCATGTTGCGCTGGGAATATGCGGAAAGCCATGCCATGTGGGGCATGTACTTTTTGTTTGCCAGCGGCATTGCCTTAGGAAAACTGATCATCCAGACAGGAGCGGTGAACCGGGTGGTAGAAATGCTTTCGGCGTTTTCGCTGGACGGGGGATTTGTTACAGTACTTCTTTTTGCTGCTTTTACTACCCTGATGTCGGAAATTTCCAGCAATACGGCGGCGGCCTCCGTCGCCATACCGGTCGTGGCCAGCATCTGCAACTCCCTTTCCCTGAATCCGATTCCTTATGTACTGATAACTATCGTGGCCCAGAGCTGCGCCTATGTGCTGCCTGTATCAACACGTGCCATTCCCGTTGCCTTTGGGCTTGACGCAGGAAAACAGATTCAGGAGGGAATCAAGCTGACTGTCCTGAATATTTTACTGACAGCCTGCATTGGCTGGATCTGCCTTCAGATTCCCTGGTTCGGAAAACTGTGATGCAGTCTGTGATGAGAAGGAAATATTGCTTTAATGGAAAGGAAGATACTGTAGTTTTATATGAATTATATCTGTGATTCCTTACCTAAAATATGATATAATAATCTGAATTGGCAACGCATAATGGAGTGTTAAGGAACCGATTTACTGACCGGCCGCAGCCTGTGCCTTCAGGCTATCGCTTATACAGAGTAAGCGGGCAGGCGAATGAGTCAGTGGGTCCTTATAGTTACGTTAACTGCTGAAAGTGCAGAGATAGAATGGAGAGTCAGGTATGCTGAAACAGGTTATTACAGGATTAAGCGCACTGTTGCTGGTAACAGTGCCTTTTTCGTCTGCCCGTGCTGCCGTGCTGGCAAAAATTGAAGCAGATGTGGATGGCAGCGGGGTAAAAAAAGTTGTGGAACTGACCGGCGACAAAAAAATCCCGGGCAGCAATTATTATTCTGATCTGTGGATCATGATCCGCAATAAAGAAGGAAAAATGGTCTCTGCCTGGAAGTCCGACCTGGAGGGCGGCTATCACTGCCTGTTGGAAAAAATGCCGGTGAATAAAGAAGAAACCGGGAAAGTGAAAAAGGAAAAGAAGAAAAAAATCAGTCAGGAAGAAAAGGCAGAACAGGAACTGAATGCCCTGATAGAAGCATTAAAAGAAGAAACGGACAAAACCGGCAAAAAAGAAAAGACTGAAATAAAAATATCGGACAAACCTCATGACCAGATTTTGCTGCTGGCGGCCAAAGGCGGGAAAAATGGCGCGGTGGGCTGCAGGATATTGGATTTTTCCGGGGAGAAGAAGGTAAAAGAAGTGTTTTCCGGAGCAGATGCCCTGGGGATCACGGCGCAAGCAAAATATATGCCGGATTTCCGGTTCCAGGTTACCTGTGAGCTGCCGGAATCCGGAAAAGAACCACAAACCCTGTCTTTTTCCGGAAAAGCCGGAAATATACTGCATCTTTACCGTGATGACGGATCGATTGCAAAAACCTATCTGCAACCCCATATTACCGAGGTAGCGTCCCTGACCCGGCTGGATGGGAAGCTCTTTACAGAGCAGAACATACTGGCTGCCGACCAGAGGTCTCTGCTGGGGCGCCTTGCAGTGCGCTGGGGACAGGCGGACGGGAAATGGAATCCGGAAGAAGTAACGCTGGTTGATACGCCGGATGAGTTACAGGAAGATACTGCCAATCAAACGGATGGGGCGGGGAAATGGAAAATCTATCCGCGCCGGGCCTTTATCGGGGATCGCAGCATCAGCCGGCCGGTTGTGGCGATTGAAGAGCAGCCGGACCTGCAGAATAAAATAAATAAAACGCTGCAGGACTGGTTTGAAAATTCTCCGGAAGAAGAGGAACGGGCCTTCCAGGTGAAATTTGCCGGGCCGAACCTGCTGAGCCTGGAGCTGGGCAGGCGGAACCGGAAGGGAGAGGTTATCCGGAACTTATTCAACTTTAATATGAAAACCGGCGAGAACCTGAAACTTGGGGAAATGTTTGATACAAAAAATCCGGATTTTATTAAGGTTTTGAATCTGACGGGAAAGCCGTCAGATGCCTTTGCCACGGCGAAACCTGTTTTCTGGCACTATACCGGGAAATTCTATGTAATTCAGGACCGGCTCCTTGCCGAAGATTTCCAGGATGAAGAGGCAATTCACATGGCAACGGTAGCGGCTGAAGACATGAAACCCTTTTTGAAAGATAAAACCCTGGTGGAAAATGAAAAAAACTGACTAATCAGTCAGTCTTAAAAGAAAAAGAGAGAATTTTAGAGTAAAACAGAGAAAACAGAATATAAATCAAAAATTCCGGAGTTGCGCTTTTCCCTGTTTTAAATTATAATGTAAAACATGCTGAAAACTGGGAAAGTTTCGGCATGGGATTTATTCTGTTATTATTTTGATTTTGGAATGCTTGATTGTTTGCGCTTAAGAAAAAGCACAGGCGAACGGATACGCGGTTCTATAATTTGGAAAGCCTTTGGCTGCAGATTTCGGGGAGGACTTTGTTTATGTTATGTGATTTTCGTGGGAAATGGGGGAAAAGCCTGGCATTGGCCCTGGCGGTTTCCGGATTGTTGGTGTTCGCCGGTTGCGGCAACAAGCAGGCCCAGCAGAAAGCCGCTGCGGTCGTACCGGTCAAGACCATGCAGGTAATCAAACGGGATACGCCCAATGTGCATGAGTTTACCGGCTTTGTGGAAGCCCAGCAGGAAGCCAAGCTGACTGCCAATGTATCCGGCAAAATTACCAGTAAGAATTTTAACGGCGGCGACTGGGTGGAAGCCGGTCAGGTGCTGTTTACCATTGACCAGCGGACCTATAAGGCTAACGTGCTGAATGCCCAGGCAGGCCTTGCGGCTGCCCGTACGGAATACAACCGGCTGAACGCGGATGCGGAACGTTATGCCAAATTGTTTGAGCAGAATGCCGTATCCAAACAGCAGTATGACCTTGCAGTTGCCCAGCGGGATTCTGCAAAAGCCCAGGTAGCGGCCCAGGAAGCGATTTTGGAAAATGCCCAGATCAACATGGGGGATACGGAAGTAAAGGCGCCTTTCTCCGGTAAGATCAGCACCAGCGATCTGTCTGTTGGAAATTTTGTTGCGGCAGGGCAGACCGTACTGGCCACTATGAGTAACACCAACCCGGTGCGGATCAAGTTCAGCATGTCTGAAAATGAATACCTGCAGCTTTCCAAGGCCCATTCCGATTCCGGCGCCAAAGCCCTGGAAGATTTAAAGCTGATTTTGTCTGACGGCAGCGTCTATACCGGCGCCGGCACGGTGGACCAGGTGGACCGTGAGATCGGCAGCGGTACCGGCGCCCTCACACTGAAGGCCCGCTTCAGCAACGATAACAATATCCTGATGCCCGGCATGTTCGCCCGTCTTCAGGCCAACGCGGGAACTATCAAAAATGCTATGCTGATCCCTCAGCGGGCAGTAAAGGAAATGCTGTACAAAAAATTTGTATTTACTGTTGGCAGCGACAATAAAGTTGACATGAAAGAAGTTACTTTGGGCGCCCGGGTGGGCAAGCTGTGGCTTGTGGAAAGCGGCCTGAACGGAGACGAGACCCTGGTAGTGGAAGGCATCCAGAAAGTAAACAAAGGGTCCGAAGTAAAACCTGCCGCCATGACGGAAGCCGACCTGAGCAACGAAAGCAAACAGTAGGAGGTAACCTAAGTGGCTAAGTTCTTTATCGACAGACCGATATTTGCAATAGCCCTGTCCCTGATTATCGTCTTTGCGGGCGTAATTGCGGGGTTCAGCCTCCCTATTGCACAGTATCCCAATATTACAAAACCCCAGATTGAAGTAGAAACCAACTATGTTGGCGCCAATGCTACAACGGTAGAAGAATCTATCGCCCAGGCTATTGAACAGAAAGTCAACGGCGTAGAAAATATGCGGGACATGCGGTCCACTTCTACCAATACCGGCCGTTACGTATTGGACGTAAACTTCAACCTGGAAAAAAACGGCGACATCGCTTCCGTAGAAGTGCAGAACCGTGTAGACCAGGCTAAGGCTTCCATGCCTACGGAGGTTGCCCAGTACGGTATCACCACGGCAAAGATGTCTTCCCAGACCATTATGTATTTTGCCCTGACATCGCCTAACAAGACCTACGACGGCATGTTCCTGAAAGCTTATGGGGCGTCTAACGTAGTCGACCCGATCAAGCGCGTCAAAGGTGTTTCTTCTGTAGGCGAATACGGTCCCGAATATTCCATGCGCGTGGAAATAAAACCGGACCTTATGGCCCAGCTGGGACTGACAGCTTCTGATATTGCGGCTGCGATCCAGAACCAGAACATCCAGGCGCCGGTTGGTTCAATCGGTTCCAAACCTACCACCAACGACCAGGAAATGAAATATTCCGCCAGCGCCCAGGGCCGTCTGAAAACGCCGGAAGAATTCGGAAACATTATTGTCCGTGCGTCAAACGGACAGATCATGAAACTGAAAGATATCGCTGACATTTATGAAGGCGAACGTATGGATACCCCTTCTTCCCTGTTCCTGGATAAAGGCGAAGGCGGCGATTCAGTCATTTACCCGATATCCCTGACTACCGATGCCAATGCCATCGATACCGTAGCGGAGATCCGGAAAGTACTGGAAGATGCGGAGACCCGCTTCCCTCCGGATATGAAACTGATCATTGCCATGGATAAGACCCAGTTCATCAAGGAATCTCTGGAGAAGGTTGCCCATACCTTTTTTGAAGCCCTGGTCCTGGTGCTGATCGTAGTTTATATTTTCCTGGGTAATATGCGGGCTACCCTGGTTCCCATGCTGGCGGTTCCCGTTTCCCTGATCGGTACTTTTGGCGCTTTCGTATTGCTGGGCTTTTCCATCAATACCCTGTCCATGTTTGCCATGATCCTGGCCATCGGCCTGGTGGTGGACGACGCCATCGTAGTGGTGGAAGCAGTAGAGCATCACATCCAGGAAACAGGTCTTTCCCCGAAAGAAGCAACCTACCGGGCCATGAAGGAAGTGTCCGGCCCTGTTGTGGCCATCGCCTGCGTGCTGGCCGCAGTATTTGTGCCAATTTCTTTCATGAGCGGTTCAACCGGCCAGCTGTACAAGCAGTTCGCCCTGACCATTTCCGTTTCCATGATGCTGTCTGCCGTCGTGGCTCTGTCCCTGACGCCTGCCCTGTGCGCCAAGCTGCTGAAACCTCACGCAAGCGCAGCCAGCGAAGAGTCCAACAAAGGCTTTATCGGCAAAGTGATTTACCGTTTCAATGTGTGGTATTCCAATACCCTGGCAAAATATACGAACCAGGTAGGCAAGTGCATCCGTTATTCCAAGCTGATGATGTGCGGTCTGCTGGTGATCTGTATCCTGACCGGTCTCCTGTTTAAAATTACTCCTACCGGTTATGTGCCGGATGAAGACCAGGGCATGTATCTGGTATCCTATAACCTTCCGGAAGGGGCCTCTTCCAACCGGGGTATGAAGCAGATGGAAGATTTCTCACGGAAGCTGGCGGAACTGCCCGGTGTAAAATATGTTATGCCGGTAAACGGTTTCGACGTGCTGAGCATGGCGCCTAAATCAAGCGCCGGTATCATTCCGGTCATGATGGAAGATTACGACAAACGGTCCACAAGTTCTTTTGAACTGATCAAGCGCACCTATGCCATGGCGGCCCAGACCCCGGAAATGAATATCATGGCCTTTAACGAGCCGGCCCTTCCCGGCCTGTCCAGTACCGGTTCCCTGAGCATGTACATCATGAATCTGGGCGGCGATTCCATTACCCAGATGAACGAGTATGCCCGGCAGTTTGTTATGAAAGCCAACCAGCGTCCGGAAGTGGGTGTCGCATACACGACCTTTAATACGGATACTCCCGGTTATAAGTTTAACGTAAACCGTGAAAAGGCCGAATCCCTGAATGTTCCGGTAGCCAGTGTCTTTACTACCCTGCAGACATTCCTGGGCGGTATGGAAGTGAACGATTTCAATAATTTCGGCCGTACCTGGAAGGTAGTAATGCAGGCACAGCCCCAGTACCGTGACGACATCAAAAATATGCGTTTCTTCTTTGTGCGCAGCACTAAAGGGGAAATGGTTCCGCTGGATTCTTTGGTCTCTGTAGAACCGGAGATGACGGTTCCTTCCATTACCCGGTTCAACGGCGCCAGCGCCTTCAAGATCGCCGGTTCCCCGGCAGACGGGTATTCTACCGGTCAGGCCATGGCGGCACTGGAAGAAGTAGCCCATGAAGTGCTTCCTACCACCTATACCTATGAGTGGACTGACCAGAGCCGGGACGAACGGGAAGCCGGCAACCAGGCCTATGGTCTCTATGCCATTTCCCTGGTATTCGTATTCCTGGTACTGTGCGCCCTGTACGAAAGCTGGACCATCCCCATCGCCGTATTACTGTCGGTTCCGCCGGCGGTTATGGGCTGCCTGGGTTCCCAGTTCCTCCGGGGCCAGCAGAATGACATTTATATGCAGGTTGCTATGATCATGCTGATCGGGCTGGCGGCGAAAAACGCTATCCTGATCGTGGAATTTGCCAAGATGAATCTGGAAAACGGACAGGATGTGGTTACGGCAGCCATCAATGCGGCCCACCTTCGTCTGCGGCCCATTCTGATGACGTCCTTCGCATTTATTTTAGGATGTCTGCCGCTGGCCATTGCCACCGGCCCCGGCGCCGGTTCCCGTGTGTCCATGGGTAACGCGGTTGTAGGCGGTATGACCTTCAACACCTTTGTAGGTATCTTCCTGATCCCGGTGCTGTTTGTTGTGGTGGAACGGTTCTTCAGCCGCAATAAACATAAAGAAGTCAACGAGGCATAAAAATTACTCAGCCTTACGGAAGCCGGATTTAGGGAACTCCCCTGATCATCGGAAAAGGCAGCGGATTTTTTGCGGAATTGCCGTAAGGTTGTGAAAAGTAAGTAAACATTTACGCCTGGCAGGTGCGAACCACTTGTCAGGCGTTTTTCTTTTTTATAAAATAGGTATGTAGTTTATCTGACGAATAGGCGCGCATACTTCCGTGCTGTTTTCGCAACAGGATTAAAAACAATGAAGCTTCTGTAGTGTGAAAGATTGTAGCTTTCACTACTGTTTGCGCCGTCGGCCAACGGCGGAATGGAGATTTCTATGAAAAAAATGGATGACAGCGTCCGCTTTCTGAAAAATGTCTGGGCGCTGACAAAATCATACTGGCAGAGTGAAGAGAAAAAGAAGGCATACCTGCTGCTCCTTGCAATCGTAGCCCTGACTTTGGGCGTGGTATTCATGCTGGTGCAGTTGAACCAGTGGTACAATATTTTTTACAGCGCCCTGCAAAATTACGAAAAAGAAAAAATATTTTCCGAGCTGTTTCACTTCAGCTGGCTGGCATTTATTTATATTATTTTGGCCGTGTACGCCTTTTACCTGCAGCAGGTGCTGATCATCAACTGGCGCCGCTGGCTCACCAACCGGTATATCGACGAATGGCTGGAGCATAAGACCTATTACCGCCTCCAGATGTTCGGCACGGCAACAGACAACCCGGACCAGCGTATCAGTGAAGACGTCCGCCTGTTCGTGGAATACACCCTGCGGTTCGGCATCGGGATCCTGAAGGCTTTTACCACATTTGCTTCTTTTGTTGTGATCCTTTATAACCTGTCCGGCCCCCTGCAATTTAAACTGGCGGGCATGGATATCCATATTCCCGGCTATCTGGTGTGGACGGCCCTGTTATATTCCATCATAGGGACCTGGCTGACGTATAAAGTTGGCAACAGGCTGGTGGGCCTGAACTTTGTGCAGCAGAAATACGAAGCGGATTTCCGTTTTGCCATGATGCGTATGCGGGAAAATGCGGAAAGCGTGGCTTTCTACAGCGGGGAAGGCCATGAAGGCAGCGTGTTCAAAAAACGCTTTACCCTGCTGCTGGATAATTTCTGGAATATCATTAAAAAGCAGAAACAGCTGACCTGGCTGAACAGCTGGTACTCCCAGATCGCCATCATCTTCCCTCTGGTGGTTGCCATGCCCCGGTATCTGGCAAAAGAGATCACACTGGGGGGCCTGATGCAGATATCCAGTGCTTTCGGACGGGTACAGGAAAGTCTGTCCTATTTTGTTGACATGTATTCCTCCATTGCGGAATGGCAGGCCGTGGTAGAACGTCTCACCGGTTTCGGTCTCCACATGCAGCAGGTGAAACAGGAAAATGCCCAGAAGGATTTGGATCGGAAGATAAGTGCTTCGGAAGATATCATTGCCCGGGAAATGGATGTGGACCTGCCGGACGGATCTTCTGTGTTAAAACAGGTCTCCTTTACGCTGGAACCCGGAACCAATGTGCTGATCAAAGGGGTTTCCGGCAGCGGGAAAAGCACCCTGCTGCGGGTGTTGGCCGGTATCTGGCCCTATGCCAAGGGAACGCTGGAAATTCCATCCGACGACAGGATCATGTTTATTCCCCAGCGTCCTTACCTGCCTTTGGGAACGTTAAAGGAATCCCTGTTATATCCCGGCACAAAGTCCCGGACGGATGAAGAATTAAAAGAACTGATGGACTCCTGCAGCATCGGCTATCTGTATGAAAAACTCTACATAGAAGCGGACTGGAGCCATGTCCTTTCCATCGGGGAACAGCAGCGGCTGGCCTTTGTACGGGCCCTGATCTACAAACCCCTGTGGCTGTTCCTGGATGAAGCATCGTCTGCTTTGGACGAAGAAACGGAAGCCAAGGTCTACACACTGCTGATGACGGATGCCCCCTCCACTACGCTGGTCAGCGTAGGGCACCGGAGCACATTAAGCAAATATCATCAGAATGTGCTATACTTGGATAAGGAAAATCATTCCCTGTACTGGAAAGAAAAAGAAGCCCTGTGATATAATAAAATTTATAATGAACTGCTGATTAAATGAGTTTGAGCGCT
>Ga0310695_10008726_pt1 | contig 15510 bp, 21 predicted proteins | sample RumenRJG_04DNA_FD_203882 | JGI IMG/M metagenome (GOLD analysis project Ga0310695, IMG submission 203882) | Bovine rumen microbial communities from Lethbridge, Alberta, Canada - RJG_04 (v2) (version 2) | ecosystem: Host-associated > Mammals > Digestive system > Stomach > Rumen | place: Canada...
CGATCGATGGCATGATGTGCAGCAATTGCGCTGCCAGAGTCGAGAATGCCATTAATAAATCAAGTGACTCCTGGGCCAATGTCAATCTCGGACGAAAGAGAGCAGAAGTGCTTTCCAAAACAGAGAAGACTCAGGATGATTTCGCAAAAGCTTTGAAGGGTACCGAATACAGGGTAACCGGCTTTGAGCAGGTAGAGAAGTAAGATCGATATGACGATACACGAATTTGGAAAAGAGAATAATGATGTACTCGTGATGTTTCACCCGCTTGGCGTGTGGTGGGATGTGTTTGAGTATTTGATTCCGGAGCTGGCAAAGGAGTTCCACCTGATCATACCGGCAATACCGGGAATGGATCCGGATGTACCGCTTAGAGATTTCTCAAGCATTGAGGAAATCACAAGCGAGATGGAAAACTGGCTCTGCAGAAATGGCTATGATCATATCAGATGTCTGTATGGCTGTTCGATGGGCGGAGCTTTCGTAATGCGGATCATTGCTGACGGGATCATTACTGCAGACATTGCGGTCATTGACGGGGGTATCACTCCATATCAGCTGCCGAAACCAGTGACATATCTGATCGGAATAAAGGACTTCATGATGACCATAGCCGGCAAATACTTGAGTGTCAAAGCTCTCTCGAGTGTGTTTGATCCTGATAAGTATTCCGGTGATGATATCGTTTATATAAAAAAGGTGCTCGACAGTATGAGTATCCGTACTATATGGCGCGGATTCTACTCGACTAATAATTACAGCATGCCGGCTCATACTGTAAGAACGGGAGCTCATATTGAATACTGGTATGGTGAAGATGAAAAGTCTGCCCGTAAATGGGATATAGAATATGTCAGAAAGATGTTCCCTGGAGTAGTGTTCAGAGAGAACAAAGGGCAGGATCATGCAGAGTTTTTTACCCTTCATCCTAAAGAATTCTGCCGAGAACTGGTAAACTTGCTTTAGACTGCAAACACCTGACCTCATCTGAGTTCATGTGTATGGCGGCATTGGAACGCATTGAAAACGAATAATGGGGTGCAATCCCCGGTACAAATCATTGACTGTGCTGCGCTGCATACTTAATGATGACAGTATGTCTGCAGCAGAACACCATTGAAATTTGAGGCTCGCAGTAAAAAAGCTGCGGGCTCTTTTGATGTTAAGAAACTCTTTGTTCCAATGAAGAATTGTGATAAATTGCATATATAAGAGAGGGAATCTCATGAGGTAGAGACACAGAAGAAAAAACCAATAGCCTTTAAGGTTTCCAAGGCGACCAAGGTCAAAGTCAGGGCAGCGGGCAATGATGGTTGCCGAAGAAATCTCTTTTCATAACGAACTGGAGGACACCGATTACACTGTAACTGATGACGGTGAACCGGACCTATCGAACGTGTGGGTCGTGAACGGCAATACCGGTTGGGGTGACACATAGACCGGATGGAGGGACCTCGTATCAATTCGGATCGTTAAGATTGCACTTGTATGATACCTATCTTATCTGGTCAAAGGAAGGGATCAGTCGTGAGGAATCACATATTGATTATGAAGACATCATATCTGTGAGATATAAAAACGGCAGTTTTATTTCTTCAGCGGAATTACAGATCAATACTGCGGAACGCGTTTTCAAATCCAGATTTAAATGTGTTGCCAGAGGCTTTGAATCTATTGCAGAGGATATCAATCAGAGACGGGGAGCAGCACCGGCACCGGCAGTTTCAGATTCTGCAATCAGTCCTGCACAGCAAATATTAGAATATAAGCAATTGCTCGACGCAGGTATAATAACAGCGAGTGAATTTGAGGCAAAGAAAAAGCAGTTGCTCGATCTGTAACATTAACGATTAGGAATTACCGGGCTGATCGCAAAGGGAAAACGGTGAATAAAGTGATATATGTTGTAAGACATGGAGAGACTGAGTGGAATGCAGCTAATAAGGTTTTGGGCCGGACCGATATACCGCTTAATTCCAAAGGCATAAAACAGGCGCATGAATCGGCCGGATCTTTAAGAGATGTAAGGATCGATGTCTTCCTGTGTTCTCCATTAACCAGAGCCAGGCAGACCGCAGATATTATTTCAGACGAAATAGGCATACGCTATAAAATCGATGACAGGCTGATCGAACAGGACTTCGGTGCTTTTGAAGGTGTCGACAGATTTGATAAGGGTTATCAGGCTGCAAAGAGAGAATACTTTATCAGATATCCCGGCGGAGAATCATATTTTGATATGGCAGCCAGAGTCTATTCACTGATAAAAGAGCTGGATGGAGTAAATGCTCTGCTTGTTACACATGGCGGTATTTGCAGAATAATCCGAAGCTACTTTAAAGACATGGGTAATGAAGAATTTGTACAATTCTCGCAGGGGAACTGTGAGGTTAGAATTTATCCATGAAAGGAGTCTATTAAATGCTTGGAATGTTAAAAAGAAACAGTCTTGCATGTATTGTGGTATTGGTTATATGCATTGCGGTGCTGGCAGCAGGCTGCTCAGCAACAGAGGAGGCTGCAATGACAGGTGATGCAAAGACAAATGATGTCGAAGAGGAAACAACAGAAATCACAGAAGGCGCAGATTCTGCGGCACCGGGTGTCTATGCCGAACTTAAACAGTATGATAAAACGGTGGAAATCACCCCGATACCGGGAGGTATTACCGATAGCACTATACTCCCGACTTTTAAATGCACTTTTGGAGATATGACAAATGAGGCTCAGAAGGCGCTTGAGAAAGGGCGGATATTCCCTGAGGAGTTCTTCAGGGATCTGACCGCCTGCATGCTGATAAGCGAAGACTCTATGGAGGGCAAGGAACACGAGGCGATCATGTATTCTCTTTCCACTCTGGCGGCTATGGCCAATGAGTTCTGGTCGCAGGATCCTGTTCTTAAGAATGTGGTATATGAGTTAGGGGATGATGGTCGTGTTGCTAAGAGTATTTATAATGTGCACTTCGGATCTGCTGATCAGGACGGACAGATAATATATGACAATCAAGCCGGAAAATGGTACCTGGAAGATACAGAGTACTCAGGCAGCATAGACAGCAAAGATACCCTTGCAATGTGGTGGACTGTATTTGACATTGCAGACGGGAACAAATAATTACACCGATTGGTGATAAGCTGGAATAGATATGATTTAACAGATTTCATCTGATGTTTTTTATTTGAAGCTACCGACAAATTGTCGGTAGTTTTTGTTAACAGGATGATATTGAATGATCTCAAATCCAACAATATAGAGACCTGGTTTTATTGCAACCCTCGAACATCTATGTGGTATCATTAGGACGTTAGCAGATAAAAAGTGAATGCGGGAGAGGATTTGAATAGTAAAACTAAAGGAATTATTTGCATAATAGCATCAGCATTTTTCTTTTCTCTGATGTCTCTGTTCGTAAGAATGGCAGGCGATCTGCCTACGATGCAGAAAGCTTTCTTCAGAAATGCGATAGCAGCTGCTTTTGCTATCGTCATTCTTTCACGGACACCGGAGAAGTTTTATATCAGAAAGGGGAGCTGGCCTGATCTTATACGTCGCTCTCTGTACGGTACAATGGGGGTGATCCTTAATTTCTGGGCAATAGATCATGTAACGATAGCTGATGCAAGCGTACTCAATAAGATGTCGCCTTTCTTTGCAATAATCATGTCGGCGATCATTCTTAAGGAGAAGGCAACGAGGAAAGAATGGATGATAGTAGCTGTCGCATTCTTCGGAGCTGTGCTCGTAATAAAGCCGACGGCCGGGATCGCGAGCATTCCGGCCTTTGCCGGATTGTTGTCGGGGTTTGGGGCCGGAGCAGCATACACATATGTGCGTAAGCTTGGCATAAGCGGTGAGCGTGGACCGGTGATAATAATGGTATTCTCTCTGTTCTCATGTATCGTATGCCTTCCTTTTATGATATTTGACTATCATTCGATGACGTTAGTCCAGCTTCTGATACTGCTGGGGGCCGGAATGTCAGCGATGGGGGGACAGCTGACGATTACTGCTGCATACACTTTTGCACCGGCCAGAGAGATCTCAGTATATGACTACACGAACATCCTGTTCACCTCAGCATGGGGTCTGATCGCATTTGGTGAAATACCGGATGCACTGAGCATCTGCGGATATGTAATAATAATTGCCATGGCCATATTGAAGTGGCATCAGAATGTTAAATCTTCAGAGTAATAAGAGCATTAGGCCATAAGTCCTCCGGAAAGCATAAGATGGTGATTCTGTACTGTCTGATGGAGTACGGGACCGTCAGGTTTAATGAGTTAAAAAGATACCTTAAGAACATTTCTGATAAAACACTCAGCTCGAATCTGAAAGAACTTGAGTCTGATCATCTGATTATCAGAACGGAGTATCCGCAGATCCTGCCAAAAGTCGAGTACAGTTTAAGTGACAGAGGCAAGTCACTTATGACAGTTCCGGACCAATTGTGCATATGGGGTGAAAAGAACAGAGAGTAGAGGATATAAACATGAAGATGGGTATTATCGGAGCAGGGAGCATAGCACGCGTTATGGCGGAGACTATCCGCAGGATGGACGACGTTGAATGCACTGCGATCGCGTCAAGAAACATTTCAAAGGCACAGGCTTTTGCGAAAGAACATGGATTTGGCAAGGCTTATGGGTCATATGATGAACTGCTGGCTGATCCGGACGTGCAGCTTGTATATATAGCACTGCCTCACTCTCATCACTGCAGGTGGACGATAAAATCACTCGATGCCGGTAAGCATGTCCTGTGTGAGAAAGCTTTCGCAGTTAATGAAACTGAAGCCAGACAGATGATAGATAAGGCTAATGAAAAAGGGCTGCTCCTTGCAGAAGCAATCTGGACAAGATATATGCCGTCAAGGAAGATCATCAATGATCTGGTCAAAAGCGGGGTGATCGGAGAGGTCACGTCTGTAACAGCTAATCTCGGCTATCAGGTGGACGGTAAAGAGCGCATCATAAAACCGGAACTCGCAGGCGGAGCCCTGCTCGACCTCACGGTATATCCGCTGAATTTTGCCTCCATGATACTGGGAAATGATATAGCTGCTATAGATGCTGTATGTACTGTGACAGAGACTGGCGTGGATGCTCAGGACAGCGTAACACTTAGATATAATGACGGCAGGATGGCGACAATGTTCACTTCCATTTACAACCTCACAGACAGACGTGGCGTGATATACGGAAGGAAAGGCTTTATCGAGGTGGAAAACATAAATAATCCTGAAGTCATACGAGCATGGGAGGCAGTCCCGCACCACGGAGTTCAGTTGCTTGAAGAGATAACAGTACCTGAGCAGATATCAGGTTACGAATATGAAGTTGAAGCGTGCATCCGTGCGATCATAGAAGGCCTGACAGAATGTCCGCAGATGCCGCATTCGGAGACGATTGAGATCATGAGACAGATGGACGTGATCAGAAAACAGTTTGGATGTTAATGGAGATCAAAATGGATGATAAAGTACTTCTTGACGCAGACATCCGTGAGCCCCTGTTTGACTATCTTGAGCAGTATTACGGCAAGGTCAGATTCCTGGAGGAGAAAGTCACAGGCAGAGCAAGAGCTGACGTCGTGATGGTCCTTCCGGATAAGGTATGCGGAATTGAGATAAAAAGTGATGCGGACAGTTATACCAGACTTGCTGCCCAGGTCAGAAACTATGATAAATACTACGATGAGAATTACCTGATAGTCGGTTCGACACACGCTCTGCATGCAGCTGAACATGTTCCTGCATACTGGGGCATAATATCAGTGGAGCTGATCAAAGGTGAAGTGGATTTTTATCGTGTCAGAGAAGCTAAGTCAAACCCGAAGGCGAAGCTGAAAAATAAGATGAGCCTTTTGTGGAAGTCAGAATTTTCCCATATTCTGGCCGAGAACAGAATGCCAAAATATGCTCAGAAGAGTAAAACGTTCATTGCAGAAAAACTAATCAGCAAAATTTCAGAAGAGACACTCCATGCCCAGATAAGTGAGGAACTCTTTGAACGCGATTACACAATTTATGACTGATATTCTCAATAGAATCAATTACCCGCTATGATACAAATTGATTCGTATGGAGAAAAGCCATTCAACTTATTCTCAATCATGGTTCAACCGCAGATATCTACAGATTATCTCTGCTGACATATATCATTTACCTGTAAAGTAGACGGATCAGCAGAAATCTCAATTGGCAAAGGGGAGGTGCACTATGGATACAGTTATGATCGGAAAAAACATTGCTGAAGCCAGAAAACGCGCCGGGCTCTCTCAGGAGAAACTCGCAGAAAAAATCGGAGTAACAGCTCAGGCTGTCAGCAAATGGGAAAACGGACATAATACTCCGGATCTGGATAATCTATTTCTCCTTGCTGATGCGACGGGAACATCATACCGCGTGATCCTGGGAGATCCGCAAGCCATCGATCCGGCTGAACTGGATATCCGCGAAAGACTTTTCAGGGAAGCGAATATGTACACGAGGATCAAGGCGACAGCTCTTTCTGAGGACCTCAGGGAAACATACAGAGCCCTTCAGTATATGAGGGATCATCATGCGGGTCAGAATCGCAAGGAGTCTAAATTCAGCAGGAAGAGAGTCAAATACATCAATCATCCTCTGATGATGGCATGCCATGCACATGCATTAGGTCTTAAAGATGACGCGATCATGGCATCTATTCTGCTCCATGATGTCGTAGAAGATACAGATGTGACTCTGGATGAGTTGCCCTTTAGCGATGAGATCAAGACAATAGTCGGGCTTGTCACGAAACCCGATAATATTCATGAAGAAGGTGCCGAAGAAGCATATTATGCAAGGATAGCAGAAAACGGTAAGGCATGCATGGTCAAGATCATCGACAGATGCAACAATGTGTCGACGATGGCCGGCTGTTTTGGCCGCGATAAGCTGGTACAGTATATCCATGAAACGGAGGATCTGGTCCTGCCGCTTGTGAAAGTGATCAAGGATAAGTACCCGGAATACTGTGATGCAGCATTCGTACTAAAGTATCATATTATAAGCGTGATAGAGGCAGTAAAATGCATGCTGGCATCGCAATAATAAATGGCCCGTCAGCACAGAAGGCCGAACTATATAAACAACCCTTTGTAATTGCTGTACCTGCAGAGTGAAATGTATTATTTCACAGACAGTCTGAAGCGTATTAGGAGCAAGAGAGATGAAAATATTATGTATTGGAGATTCGAATACTTATGGATATGATCCCCGGTCCTATTTTGGATCAAGGTATCCTGCGGAAGTACGCTGGACTGATCGTCTGACCGGTCATGACGTGATCAACTGTGGGGTCAACGGAATGACTGTACCGCGCGAACAGAACAGGCAGATCGGACTGATCAGACTGCATGAACCGGATCTGGTTACAGTAATGCTTGGCACCAACGATCTTTACAGTGGTCTGAGTGCTGAACAGATCGCTGATCGGATGGGGAGATTTCTTGTTTCCCTTGCATCTTCAGGAAAACCAATACTGCTGATCTCACCTCCGATCCTGGAGTTTGGAGAGTGGGTCATGGATGATGATGTGCTGGAGGAATCACAAAATCTCGGAGAGCAATATAGGAAACTTGCTGCCGAAAGAGGTTGCCTGTTCGCTGATGCAGGAGAATGGGACATTGACATATCTTTCGATGGAGTCCATTTCTCTCCGGAAGGACATGCAGTATTCGCTCAAAAGATGGAAGAATTGTTGAAACGGTTATGAATCATCAGAATATATTCCATGTGTTGTATTTTTTGAGAATACTTGTATGTCATTAAACACTTACATAATAAAAAAGCTGAAATCTTTTACTGTTTTATTATAAACTGTGATTATAGTTTATTGCGTTAACTGTTATACATGTTCTATATAAAAAAGAAACAATACAGATACGATCACAGGCTGTTATCTAAAGCATATTGAAATGAATAATAAAATTACAGAAGGGAGACTCAGATGGAAAATAAATTGACTCCTGATGAGCGCTAGCTTAAGTGGAAGCAGGAGAAAAAAGAGAGGCGTGAGCAACTTATCAAACGCTATCAGAATGCTCCTTGGTATATACGCATACCGAGGCTCTATCTGCTGAAGCCGCTCATTGCGGTCGTATTGATCACAGCGATTGGATTCATTGCATATAAGAAAGTTCCCGGACTTGTAATGGATACAGCGAGTCAGAACAAGAATGATACATGGACCATCTGTGTGTATCTGGTCGCATCAGATCTGGAAGACTTTGGAGAAGATGATCTTTCAACCGTGGTAAAGTATCAGATAGCTGAAGCTAAGGCGCAGCTGTCTGCCGAGAGCGAATATAACCAGAAAAACAGATTAGACACATTCTCAAGGTTCATGAAGGACATGTTCCATAGGCTGTCAGGGAAAGAGCTGATAGGATGAATATGCTCTGGTCTGCGTTTACTCTAAAGGGCTTGAATCCGGTTCCGCTTTGCATATAGTGAACAATATGAGTGAGGTATATATGTCGGGGATCGGATTCGGGAACATAACTGTAGAGCAAACCATTTCGGAGGTAGTTTTTAATCTGTTTTTCAAGATTCTGTTCTTCCTGTTCATCATATATGCTGACAAAAGGCTCCACTGGTTTGATGAAGTGAAGTGTGATGACGTCACAGCATTCAATGATAAGAGGAAGAAATAGGATGTATTGTTATTATCTATAGATAACGCAGTTGCTATTCAAAGTATTGATGCGACATAATGCCATATACAATTGAAGGCTTCATCCATAATTGCTAAAATCGAATCAACGGTAGTAACGTTGATTCGATTTTTAGGAAAAGGAGAATTGTTATGAAGAGAAAAGCTACAGTAATAGCTCTTGTTCTGGCATTTGTTATGAGCTTCGGTTCTCTTTCTGTATTCGCTGCTGTCGGCCCGCCTACAGAAGGAACAAAGCAGGCAATCAAGGATGCTAAAGTACAGAGTGTATCAACAATTAAAGACGAAGTATCTGCAGAGAGATTCGCTATGGATCTGGCTGAACAGACACAGGAAGGCGGATACAAGCTCGTAGATACTGCACAAGTCAAGACAATGACAGACGCTGTTATCGTTGATACGATGCCTGCTTCCTGGTTTGCAGGGCGCCATATTCCTGGAGCTGTCAATGCAGTCGTAGGTGCTATGAATGGTCCTAAGTTCTTGATCCTTCCTGGTGAAGAAAAAGCACTTCTGCAGGTTATCAAGGATAAGGTCGGTACTAAAAAGTATTACTGGAATTCCAAGAAAAAGGCATGGGTAACAAAGAAGCCTAAAAAGAAATATTGGAAGAAGTGCAATAAGAAGGGTGACCCATTCAAGGGTAAGAAGACAAAAAAAGATATCAATAAAGAAGCAAAGATCGTAGTATACTGCGGATTCACTAAATGCCAGCGTTCACACCAGGGAGCTATGTTCCTTGTTAAACAGGGCTTCAAGAACGTATATCGTTATCCGGGCGGAATCTCTGCATGGGTAGATGCCAATAATAATGTTGAAGGCTCAGATATTAAATAAGGAAATACTGTTCTATTAATGGAATAAGACATTTCAACTATAAAAACGATGCTCTTTTGGGCATCGTTTTTATATGTTAAATAAAAAGTAAAAAGGCTATTTGTATTACACCTGAAAATATGTATATTTGTATTGTGACCGCCGGATGAGATGAAAGAAGAAATTGATATACAGGCTGATCTATGACTATCAATGATATTTGTATAAAGACAATTGAAGACCTTGAAAATGCAGTCACGGAGCTCGGTTTTTTACCGTTCTTCGAAAATTCACTGCCAGGTTTTTCTATAGAGGAACATGTTCATCCGGGCATATGGTTCACAGGTGGTGACGGACCATGGGAATGGAAAGGACCGGTGATCAATGAGCTTGGCTGTGCATATGGTAAGTTTTTTGAGAAAAAGGCTGCATATATAAGCCCTGAATGGTTTCCAGATTTTGCCAACTACAGGCGTGATGGCTATGATTTTGATGCCAGATTTGATGATGGTCTGGTATTCCATGGAGACAAGGTACTATATGATCTGATCGATAACAATGCACCTATACTATCAAAGCATCTGAAACAGCTCGGCAATTACCGTAAAGGCGGTAATAAGGGCTTTGATACCATGATAAATCGCCTCCAGGCTCAAGGGTATGTTATTATAAGCGATTTCAGATATATGATAGATAAAAACGGGAATGAATACGGCTGGGGCGTTGCAGAGTATTCTACTCCTGAGCATTTCATGGGAAAAGCGTTCACAGAAAAAGTGTATAGGGTGACGCCTGAGGAATCTTTCGATAGACTGGTCATGCATTTCATGAAAATCCTCCCCGGAGCAGATAAGAACAATATCATAAGGTTTCTGAAATAGAAAAAATGATTCATAGATAAGCAAATCAATCAGGAAATGTTGGGTAGCAGACAGTGAAGAAATATGCCGCGACGCTAATCATGCTGGCAGTCTTTGAGACGATAGCAGTCACATTGTGGATAACAAAAGGCAACATCTTTTATCTATTTAACTTCAGCTACATTGGGTGTTCGATCGCGCTGGGGATCTTTCTGTATATAAGACAATACGAATACGCCCGTCGTATCGTTCAGCTGCTTGTAGGTATGTACATGCTGATCTACCTTGGACTGATATGTGGGGAGAACATGCAGATCGAAGGGTTCTGGTACTATCTGTTCACAGGGGTCTTCGAAGCAGCAACGATCCATTACGCAGTGGCAAAGATCTTCGGACCGCTTATCTTCGGACGAGGGTGGTGCGGCTATGCATGCTGGACTGCTATGATACTTGATTTTTTACCTTACAAAGCACCGGTACAACCACGGAAGAAGCTGGGATGGATCCGGTATGTCACTTTTGCAGCCTCCCTGGTATTCGTTGTCACGCTGTTCTTGGCACACGTAGGTAATATCGAAAGGATCATGTTCTGGGCTTTTATCGTAGGTAACACTCTGTATTATGCTGTCGGGATCATTCTTGCATATGCATTTAAGGATAACCGTGCATTTTGCAAATATATATGTCCAGTAACAGTATTCCTGAAACCAATGAGCTATTATGCTCTTCTACGGGTGAAATGTGACACAGAAAAATGCATTTCCTGCGGAAAATGCAGGAGAGTGTGCCCGATGGATGTTGATGTTACCGATAATTCAAGAAAGAGAGAAAACGGAACAGAGTGCATCCTTTGTATGGAGTGCGTAAAGAATTGCCCAAAAGGAGCACTGTAAAATGTGATATTATATAGATACCTGAATAAAGGATCAATAATCATCAACTATCAGATAAGGAGAGTGTTTTTTGAAAAAACTCAATACACTGGAGATTGTAGGCTGACCGGGAGGTTTGCAGACGATCGTGACAAACCTCCCGCTGAAAAGCAATTGAAGTCAACAATTTTCAGGAGGTAAAACAATGAATATAAATGACGTTACCATACGCCTGGAGAAGAAAGAAGAATACAGAGAGGTGGAGAACCTTATAAGAGAATCGTTCTGGAACGTATACAGACCGGGCTGCAGTGAGCATTTTGTGATACATGTGCTGCGGGAAAATCCGGCCTTCGTCAGGGAACTCGATTTTGTCATGGAAAAAGATGGTGTTCTGATAGGGCAGAATATGTTCATGAGAACTGTCATCAACTCCGATAACGGCAGCGATATCGACGTTCTGACGATGGGACCGATATGTATCACTCCGGATCTTAAGCGCAGGGGATATGGCAAGTTGCTTCTTGACTATTCCCTCAGGAAGGCAGCTGAACTGGGTTTCGGAGCTGTTCTGTTTGAAGGCAATATTGAATTCTACGGCAAAAGCGGATTCGACTATGCACGCAGATTCGGCATGAGGTATCATGATCTGCCTGAAGGCGCCGATGATTCATTCTTTCTGTGTAAGGAGCTGATACAGGGGTATCTTGACGGTATCACAGGCGTGTATCAGACACCGCAAGGATACTATGTGAATGATGCAGATGTCGAAGCGTTCGACAGATCATTTCCGCAAAAGGAGAAACTAAGACTGCCTGGTCAGATATTCTAGATCAGAGTAATAAAAAAAATAAGATGCGAACTCCGGCTAAAGGAGTTCGCATCTGTTTTTTTATATTGTATGTCTACTAATAACAGAGCAGTCTATTCCGGGAAGACAATAGCTACCTTGCCGCACTTGCCGCTGGCCATCAGAGCGTAGGCTGCATCTGCTTTTTCCAGCGGGAACTCATCGGTGATCAGATCACCCGGATGGATACCCCAGCGGACAAGCCTTTCTACAAGATCCATCATTCTCCAGGTCGAAGTTACCCATGAACCGAATACTGTTTTCTGAGAATGCATCATATCCGGGCTTGGATTGAGTGAAAGTGTATTGCCTTCACCTACGAATACTACTTTTCCCCAGTCACGGGCAGCTCTGACCGCAGTCTGCCTGCCGGGATCGCTGCCGGAACAGTCTATAGCTTTTTCTACGCCCTTACCTCCGGTTACAGCCATGATCTCATCTATAGTGGTTGGCGAAGGTTTGAATGCATAATCGATAAGGCCAAGATTTTTCGCCATTTCTATTCTGAAATCATTCATTTCGACACCTATCAGTTTCTCCGCACCCATTGCTCTGCAGAGCATGAGGGTAGCAAGACCGACAGGTCCAAGACCTACGACCAGCACAGCGTCATCTCCACCGATACCTATCTTTTCCAGAGCTTCATAGGCCGTACCGAATCCGCATGCGACTGATGCACCGTCTTTGTATGTAAGTTCGTCTGGCAATGCGATCAGATCTTTCTCGTCACACAGGATATATGGAGCCATTCCGCCATTGCGCTGCCAGCCATATGCTCTGCGCAGCGGACTCGTGCAGGCTATCATGTATCCCATGCGGCAGTTGTAGCACAGTCCGCATCCGGAAATATGATAAACGATAACGCGGTCACCTTCTTTGAATTGCTTGCAGCCGGGACCGGCTTTGGCAATAACACCACATGGTTCATGACCGGCGACCATACCTGGCATATAGCCTTCAGGACCCTTACCGACATGTTCACGATAGATCGCACGGATATCAGAGCCACAGATAGTACTTGCTTTTGTAGCCACGAGAACTTCACCGAATCCGGGCTCCGGTACTTCAAATTCCTTAAGCTCGACCGTGCTGTTTCCCGGAAGGACAGCTCCGACCATTCTATCCATTACCAGTTTGCGTAAAGCATTATTCATATCTGCCATTTTCCAACCCCTTTCCGGTTAATCAATATTGACAAGATTTACAGTCTGACAGAAATTCCATCAGGCACTTATAACATAATCTGTGTTTTCAAGAAATTTTTTTATGAATGGAAGAGCAGCACCGATATTGATATTGTGAGACGGCATTTTACTTATAAGTATGTAATTGTCCGGCTCTTCAAATGGGCAGTCTCTTCTGACTACATCGTATAAAACACGGATATCATTTTCTGTAAAGTATGGAGCCAGGTGACCACCAAGAATGAAATCCACATCATTCACGAGATGAACAGCGCCTATGAGCGATCCGAGAATATGCAGGTAGGACTGCCATTTCGATGATTCACGGGTTCCTGCTTTTCTGGCTTCTGAGAAAAAAACTTCCTCATCTTCTTCTCCCAGAAGGGATTGCATTGACAGAACCGTTTCGAAACAGCCGGTTTTTCCGCAATAGCATTTTTCACCGTTCGGATCATACTGTATGTGCTCAAATGTAGCACAGTGTCCGCTTTTTCCCCTTACGATGTTACGTCTCAGGATCAGTGCACCTCCGAGATGCTCACTGAGAGAAAGGTATATAGCACTGCTGAGTTCAGGTGATACCCACAGCTCCGATAACGCAGCCCCCTCGGGATCGTGGATAAAAGTGCACTCATATGGCAAGTGCTTTTTAAAAACATCTATAGAGATTCCTGTGCATTTCATTATTTCACCGTAAATAATGGTCTTGCCATCAGGTGAAACAAGGCCCTGCATGGATATCCCAACACCCAGTACCCGATCCGACGATACTCCGATCGATACAATATGTTCGTTAATGAGTTCACAGACTTTACTATAGTAAGTTTCATTGTTCTGATACTTTAGCTCTGTAACAGTACGACTGATTTTTCTGCCGTAAAGGTCAACCGAGATTATTTTGACATGACGAGCTATAAGCTCAACTCCCAGAGCAATTCGATAGTCCGGAACAACAGAATACACTATCGCCTTACGTCCGATCTGATCAGAATCCTGCTGTCCATCCTTGAATATAAGCCCGTCATCTTCAAGCTGCGCGATGTTGGTTGCGACAGTAGGGCGGCTGAGAGAGAGGGCAGAGGCGATCTCATTCTGCGAAACCTTTCCATTCGTATAAATATAATCATATATCTGCTTACGGTTGTTTTTCCGTATAGCTTTCGGTGTGATTTTGTTAGTCATTTTTCCCCTCACTTTCGTTCCTGACTATATTATAACAGACCAGTCCGGAAATAATCACTTAATTTTGAAAAATAATTTTACAAAATATATTTTTATTACGGAAAAGGTATTGACAAAATTGATAGTAGCGATTATTATAGTTTTGTAAAAACATTTTACAAAATAAATTTTATAAAAAAGTTGCAATAATTGAGGCAAGGAGATCGAAATGGGAATCGTAGAAAAAATGAGACTTGATGGTAAGAAGGGATTCGTTACCGGTGCCGCAAGAGGAATTGGCAAGTGCACAGCAAGAGCTTTTGCTGAAGCAGGTGCAGACATAGCTATTGTCGACATGGATCTGGAAACAGCTAAAGAAACAGCTGCAGAGATCGCTGAACTTACAGGAAGAAAGACTATCGCAATCAAATGCGATGTAACAGATGAAGCACAGGTACAGGCGATGGTCGATGAGGTAGTAAGAGAGCTCGGCGGTCTCGATTTCTGCCATGCCAATGCCGGTATATGCATCAATGCTCCTGCAGACGAGATGACATATGCACAGTGGAAAAAGAACATAGATGTAAATCTTAACAGTGTATTCCTCACAGATACTATTGCAGGAAAGTACATGCTCGCTAATGGAGGCGGATCGATCATCAATACAGCATCAATGTCAGCACATATTGTCAATGTTCCGCAGCCACAGTGTGCGTACAATGCATCAAAGGCAGGAGTAATCCAGCTGACTAAGTCTCTGGCAGTTGAGTGGGCCAAGAGAGGAGTAAGAGTCAACAGCATCAGCCCTGGATATATAGGAACAGATCTGACCCTCTCATCACCGACACTCAAGCCGCTTATAGAGCAGTGGAATGCAATGGCTCCGACCGGAAGACTCGGCAAGCCTGAGGAACTGGAATCCATCTGTGTTTACCTGGCAGGTGACACATCAAGCTTCACCACAGGAGCTGATTTCTCACTCGACGGAGCATTCACTTGCTTCTAAACCAGTTAATTGACGCTTTTGGGGAGCGTAATTAAAAAATATGAAGATAAAGGGAA
>Ga0310695_10008728_pt1 | contig 15509 bp, 9 predicted proteins | sample RumenRJG_04DNA_FD_203882 | JGI IMG/M metagenome (GOLD analysis project Ga0310695, IMG submission 203882) | Bovine rumen microbial communities from Lethbridge, Alberta, Canada - RJG_04 (v2) (version 2) | ecosystem: Host-associated > Mammals > Digestive system > Stomach > Rumen | place: Canada...
AACACATCATCCGTCTGGGGGATGGCAGGTCAAAGGTGCCGGAAACAAGAGAGCTACTGTACGCACCGCAACACAGTCCGAAGCGATTAGTATTGCGAAGGGAATCGCCAAAAACCAGCACTCTGAAGTTCTGATTCATGGCCGGAATGGGCAGATCAGGGCAAAAGATTCCTACGGCAACGATCCATTCCCTCCACGCGGATAATCAGACATTCGCAAAACACTTTATGTGCCAGATAAAGTGCAAGTTTTCTGAATCAGCACCCCTTTTGGGGTGCTGATTTTCTTTGACTTATCAGATTGGAAACCGTTGACTTACAAGGATTTTTGCGCTATTATTGTTCTATGTTATAGAACACAGTACACTCATGGAAAGGAGGTGGTGATTTTGCGAAAGCCGGACAAAGTTTCTGCAGAGGAGAAGCAAAAGCGAGTGAAGCTGGGCAAAGCACTAAAGCAGCTCAGAGAAAAACGCGACCTCAGTCTTCGCGAAGTAGCGGAACCGATCGGGATAGTCGCCTCGCAGCTGATGACGCTGGAATCCGGAACAAACGTTCCGTCTCCCAAAGTTTATAACGGGCTCGTCAATCTCTTAAAACCGAGCGCGAGCCAGCGCAAATCGTGGGACAAACTCTACTCTGAGCTTCGCGGAACACCGCCTCCGGATGTCTGTGAGATCGTCATGGCAACGGAGGGAATGAATGAAGCCCTTCGCTTACTTGACGGCATATCGCTCACGCCTGAGCAACTGCAAGAACTGAAAGAGACTCTTCTGAGGTTTCGACCACCGGACAAGGGAGGGGGCGAGTGCGATCGACCTGTATCGTCAGCATTCCGCCCCGCGAAAGAGACGAATAAATAAGGAGAATATATACCGATGAGAACTGTATTAGAAACCTGTATCCCGAGGCAAAGCATTTTGCAGGGCACTTTCAATCCTGAGATTTTTACCGCGGCCCTCGGACCTGTTATCCAGCATTACAAAGGCCACGGCGGAACAATTGATGCAATCTATACCGATGCGTTTGCATTTTTCCGCGATGCGACTTATCCCACGGAAGGTCTGCGGCAGACAGTATCCAATGTGTTCCGCCGGATTGCCGGTGATCCCTCTGTGCCCTCTATCCAGCGCATGGAAACGGCGTTTGGCGGAGGCAAAACGCATAACCTGATTGCCTGCGTCCATATAGCATATAGAGGCAAAGAAATCGCAGATGTTACCGGTGACATCCTGGATCCGCAGTATCTCCCGGAGCCGAACTCTGTGACAGTTGTCGGCATTGCCGGTGATGAAATCCCTGTCAACAAGATCCGAGGGGATCGACTGATTCCGTATACCCTTTGGGGTGAACTTGCCTATCAGGTTGGCGGGGAGGAGCTGTATCGCCGTGTGAAGGACGAGGCGGAGTCTTTTGCGGCGCCCGGTCGGCACTTTCTGGAGACTGTTCTTGCAGACCGGAAGGTTCTGATCATGCTCGATGAGCTTGCCCAGTACGCCGCTCGTCTGGAGGTAGCTGTTCCCAATCAGGGGGCAGACCAGCTTGCTGCATTCCTGATGGCGCTGAACGGCTATGCCAAGAATCATGCCGGAATTGCGATCGTCGTGACGCTGGCCGGCGCGGCGGACGCATTCTCCCGCCAGACGGAGAGCCTGACTCGCCTGCTGAACAAGATCGGCAGCGGCGATATCAAGAAGGATGATGCAGTTGTCCTTGCTGAGCGCGCCTCCCAGGGCATTACCAGCGTTGTCATGCGTGACGCAACTGCCATCACGCCTGTGCAGGCAAACGAAATATCCGCGGTGCTTGCCAAGCGCCTGTTTGAGTCGATCGATCCGAGTGCTGCGCAGGCAGCTGTTGAAGCTTATACAGAGCTATACAGCCGCAACTCTTCCATGCTGCCGGAGGAAGCGACCAATATCCGCTTCCGCGATAGGATCCTTTCCAACTATCCCTTCCACCCGACTCTGATCGATTTTCTGAACAACAAGCTTGCCCAGGCGGAAAACTTTCAGGGAACGCGCGGCGTTCTCCGCGTTCTGGCGCTGACCATCCGCAGCATCTGGAACAAAAAGACGCCGGTGCAGGTGGTCCACGTCAGCGACATCGACATGCAGAGCAGCGCCATCGTCAATGAGCTTCTGGGCCGGACCGGAAGCGCCGATCTACGACAGGTTCTCAATGCCGATATCGGCTCGGTGGATACCCATTCCCTGCAGGGCGGCCTGAGTAATGCACAGCGCCTGGACCGCAGAAACCCACATCCGGATGGGCTGCCTTTCTATGAGATGACCTGGAAGGCCGTCTTCCTGAACAGCTTAGTCGGAAGAAGCGAAGGCAAGAGCTCCAAAGTGTTCGGTGCCTCCCAGAAGGAGCTGATCTTTGAAGTCTCCACGCCGTTGCTGGCTCCCTCCCAGGTTCGTACCGCGCTGGATGAAATCTCCGAAAGTGCGTTCTATCTCCGCTATGAAGACGGCAAATATTTTGCTCATCTGGAGCCCACCATCAATAGTGTGCTGGCCATGATCCGCCAAACAATTGATGATCGACAGGTAAGCCAGAAATTACGCACGGTTTCGGATGGGCTCGTCCAGGACAATTACATGTTTCGCGTGGAGCACAGTGTAAAATACCCCCAGGACATCCCCGATATGGTAGATCACCCGACTATTGCCGTGGTCGCCCTTGACGCCAGGGAGATCAACCTCAAGGAAATGTTTACCACCCGTGGAGACGGCGTCCCGCGCATCCGGCAGAACACTGTGCTGCTGCTTGTCCCCAAGAGCGTCAAAGCTGTAGGTGCAGGGAACGAACAGATGGGGATGTTCGACGACAAGAAAGCGGATGAAGAGGCGCGAAACAGGCTGGAAGGCATTGCCAGACAGGTACTTGCCATCAAAGCGCTGGAAGACAATCCCCAGGCATATGGCATCGCCCCGACGAAGCTCCGTGATCCGGAGTTCGTAGAGCGGAAAAGCGAACGAAACATGGCGCTCGTCACCACTGTGAACGAGATGTACAATGGCTTCTATTATGCTAACAGCACTGGCAATTTTGAGCGCAAAGAACTGCGCGCAGGTGCAGGCGAAGGCGGCGCAACCATTCTCAGCCAGATCCAGAAAATCCTGACGGACGCTGAAGACCTGGTTTATGCAGATGGCGGTCGTTTCGGCACCGCGAAGCTGTCCACGCTGGCAGACTCCTTCTTCTTTAAGAATGATGATAAAGCTGTCTGCTCAGATCTGTTCATGCACTTCCTGAACTACCGCGGCTGGCCGATCCTTGCCAGCAAGCAAACACTGGAAACCCTTCTGCGCGAAGGCGTCGGGAGTGGAAATTGGGTGGCATACAAGCGCTCTGAAGATCCCACCGATACATTGCCGGGCGAGTTTTACAGCCAGAAGAAGCCTCTCCCCATCACCGTTGACCTGATAGGCGGCGGATACTCCATTATGACACTGGCCGGCGCAAAGAAGCGCGGCTGGACAGAGACCGACGCGGTTCCCAATGAAAAGGTCAAGGCGGCAGTCCGGGAGATCATGCAGACCTCCGGCGCTGTCACGGTGCAGGATATCACGACTGCCGTCCAGACGCAGCTCTCGAATGCGACGGAGCAGCAGGTGCAGGACATTATCCGCGATTCCGTTCAGGGCAGCGGCTACAGCCTGTACAGCGGCGATGTCCACCAGCGCAGCAAGCCGGGCGAACTGGTAAGCGGCTTCACCGCCTTCAGCCATGAGATCCAGCCAGATGATGTGCTGATCACCAATGCCGAGCTCAGTGAGCGCGGCTGGCTGGACTCCACCGCACGTGGCATCCGTTTGGACGGGAACGACGGCGCGCGGAAGCTGGCGCCCATCCTGAGACGTCTGGGCAGTCTCTACACCCGCAGCGGCGCGACGAGCACCATCGACAATCTGGATATCTCTGACTTGAAGCTGGCGGGCGGCGGCACCCTGCGCATCGCACTGGAAAATGTCGGACCCACGGATATCAAGCGGATGGATGAGCTGTTTGCCATCCTCGCAGACATCACCAAGGTCACTGATGCAACAGAGGCAGAGCTTCGGATCTACAATCCCGATGAAAACTGCGCTCTGGTCAAAGAACTGAAAAAGTAAGGAGGGTCCTATGGCTACATTGAACGGAAAACAACAGCGCGTCGTGGATGCGATGCAGCCGATGCTGAAGACCGCTCCCTGGGTTCTTCGCGTCACAGAGCGCAAAGATTATACCGGCGCCATCCTGGAAGTGTGCGAGCGCTATGATACCGGCAACAACACCACCCGACTGAGGGAATACGGCCGGATCTATAACGGTACACTGCGCACCTGCAAAAGTGCGATACGCTATATGATGAGCCAGGTTTTGGATGAGATGGGCCGCCCGCTTGGGATCCAGGAACTGATCGATGACAGGATTGAATACCGTGGCATTATCCCTCTGGATATTACGACCGGCGCAAAGCTGGCGCTGCTGTTCCGGCTTCACCCCAGGGTGAACAGCCAGAAGAGAATTGAGTTGATGGCGTGGCGCATCGAACGGTTTTCACGTGAAGAGACTTTGTACTGGCTGACAAAAACGACCATGCAGACTTATGGGGCGCGCAGTGTCGAATGGGCGAAATCCGGCCTCCGTCTGATGCTGGCCGGACAGCAGAAAGACGAAGACGAAGTAGACCGTCTGCTGGAACAGCTGAGAAAGTGAGGAAGAAATGGCATACGAAAAGAAACTGATCGAAGGCAATTTCCCCTGCCAGCAGGTCGGCGCCGAGACAAAGCGGGAACGCGGTGCAAATAGCATGCTTCCTCCGGTTTACTACCTGCATGTCTGGTGGGCGCGCCGTCCCTTAACGCCCAGCCGCGCCGCGGTTCTGGGCAGCATTCTGCCTGCGGACGTCGCCCCGGATGAGTTTATGAAGGAACTGGGGATCGTAAAAAAGCAGGCGGTCGTCGGCGGTCAATGCTGGACTTTGGTAGGGAAAAACCTCACGCTGATCGATAAAGATGACAGCGGGGAGTTCATCTATTATTCTGCCGATTATCAGAAAGCTCTGGATAAAGAGAATGAACGTCGGGTCGCGGTTCGGGAGTATCTGCGCAAGCTTTGTGAAGCGGAACCCTCTTTCTCTGAGGACAGCCTTGTAAAGACTTGGATGAGCGAAAACGCGCCGATCCCCGTCGAATTGATGGTTCTTACGAGAATCCCCGTCATTACAGTCCCGGCAAATCCCGCACATATCAACGAGAGGATCGCCTTTGCCGCCAGTGACAGAGTAGTCGAGATCCTCGGCGAGCCAATCAAAATCGATCCTGAAGATCTGTACGGCTATGGTCGTGCCTATGAGACGCCGATCCATACGGACTTCAGCAACATCACCGTCCTTGATCCGACAGCGGGCGGCGGTTCCATCCCCTTTGAGGCAATGCGCCTGGGCTGTAAAGTGATCGCAAACGACCTGAATCCTGTTGCCACCGGAATCGAGATGGCAACGCTGCAGTACCCGGCGCAATTCGGGGATTCTCTGCTGAAAGACATTGAGCATTATGGGGCGCTTCTGGAAAAAACCGTATCCGAAAAAATGGCGCCTTACTACTTCTTTGCAAAGCCGCAGGGAGAGGATCGAAAAGCGCTTCTGAAGCAATGCGGCGGATCGGAAGAGTTGTTTAAGCGATTCGATGTCCCGGAATATGATCAGCAGGGTCTTCTGTACTGCCGCGAAGTCACCTGCCCGCACTGCGGGGAGCGCGCTCCGCTGCTGAATGCCTTCGCCTTATCCAAGAAAAAGGATGGCTGGATGGTGCTTCCCAAGATCGAAGGTCTCCCGGGAAGTAAAAAGGTGCGCTTTATTCCGACACGTCTGGTAAATGGAAAAGGTCCTCACGGGGAGGATCCGGAAGCCGGAACCGTATATCACGGAACCGGTACCTGCATCCACTGCGGACAGGCCATCGAGAGTGAGGAGATCAAACGCCAGGCCAGGGGGGAATCTCCCTATGGGAGGTGGAGCGATCGGCTGTACTGTGTCGTTGGGGTCCGGGAACAGCCCAAGTTGGATAAACAGGGGAAAGTGCAGGTATATACGTCTGGCCCTGACAAAGGTAAAGTTCGTACCGAAAAAGCAATATTCTTCCGTGAACCTGTTCAGGAAGACTTGGATACCATTGATCTTGCGGCAGAAGCATTGAACAAGAACTGGGATCACTGGGAGTCCATGGATTTGATTCCTACAGAAAGAGTCCCAGAAATGAACGATGATCGGCCTCGAAATTATGGTGCCCTTCGATGGTGCGATATGTTTACGTCAAGACAACTGCTCGGAATGATTATTGCCACAGAAACACTTCAGACATTAAAACCCAGTATTATAAACATCCACGGGAAAGACCGTGGCGCAGCTATTATTCACTATCTGCAATACGCTATCGATAAACTTGCTGATTACAATAGTCGCCAGACTTGCTGGCATGCAAAACGTGGTGTGCTGACGCATGCGTTTACCCGACACGATTTTTCTTTGAAATGGACTTTTGGCGAATTGATTATGACGGGCGTGGAAAGTGGTCTCTCTTGGTCTACCGGCAATGTAATTAAGTCGTATCGTGAAATATGTGCATTGTTCAAGGGATGTAAGCTTACGATGCCAATAATACTGAACGGATCTGCAGCCAATATGGCAATCGATTCAAATAGCGTTGATGTTGTCTGTGTTGATCCCCCATACTATAACAATGTTCAATATGCAGAATTGTCAGACTATTTCTACGTTTGGGAAAAAAGAGTATTTCAAGATCTCTATCCCGAAATATTTGGCCGCCGATTAACAAACAAACAGGATGAAGCCGTTGCTAATCCTGTTCGGGATGGCGATGCGGCGAGAGCGGATACCACCTATGAAAAACTAATGGGTGAAATCTTTGCTGAATGCCGAAGAGTCATGAAAGATGATGGCGTTATGACAATGATGTTTACCCACAAATCACAAGAAGCGTGGGAAACGCTGACGCGAGCGTTGATTGAAAACGGATGGGTAATTGCATCGTCTTTTCCGGTTGACTCCGAAGCTGCTACTTCGCTTCACCAGAAAGATCAAGCTGCCGCGGCCAGTTCCATCTTCCTTGCCTGCCGCAAACGTGATCTGACAGACCGCCAGCCCGCAGCCTGGCGCGGCTTCGGCGGAACCGGCGTACAGCAGCAGCTCCGTCAGGCCGTCCGGCAGAGCCTGCGGAATTACGAAGTCCTGCATCTCAACGCCGTGGATGAGATGGTTGCCAGCTATGGCAGCGCTCTGAAAGTATTGTCCGAGAACTGGCCGGTTATGGACGGGGACGAGCTGGTCTCCCCTATCACCGCCATGCGCGAGGCCAGCACCATCGTGGCGCAGTATCAGATGACAAAACTGACCGACGGCAGACTCAGCGTGGAGGACATCGCGCCGGAGGCCGGCGTGGCCGTCACCCTCTTCGGCATTTACGGGACCGGCTATCTGCCCTTTGACGATGCGCTCAGCCTGTCCAAGTCACTGAACATCCGTCTGGAGCACAAGGCGGCAGGATATCGGGACGAAGGCCGGATGATCGGGATCAACGACGAAAAGACCGGTCGCACCCGGAACGACGATGATACGGAGGGATACTTCGCACCGCTGGTGAAAAAAGGCAGCAAGCTGCGTCTGGCTCTTCCGGAAGAGCGAAACGAGCGCCGACTGCAGGAGCCGCAGAATGAATGGGATATCATGCAGGGCGTGATCATGGGCTATCGGGAAGGCGATATCCCGGTCGCCCGCGCCTATCTGCAGCGGCAGGCCGCCGGTCATGAGGACAAGGTCATTGCCGTGCTCCGCGTCTGGGCAGACGGCTGCGACAACGAGGCACTGACCAAAGAGGCAAGGAGAATTCTGTTCGGTTTGAACGAAGGGAAGTGAATGATCCATGGCGGAGAATCTGACCAGTCATAAATGGCAGTATCGGTACTGCTCTTCCGGCGTGAACGCGGCGGGAGAGCCGACAGATATTCTGCATGACTTCTATCTCCCCGCTCTGACAAGAATCACCCAGTACGATCGGGTTGCCGGGTACTTTCGCTCGTCTTCGCTGGCCGCGGCATCTCAGGGGTACACCGCATTTCTGAACCACGAAGGACAGATGCGTCTGATCGTTGGCGCCGACCTTCAGCTTCAGGATGTGGCGGCGATCCTCGCCGGGAACCAACAGAGACTCTCCAACCGGCTGATGGACGAGCTTAAGGAACCGGAAAGCTGGCCGGAAGAGGTGCAGAACGGTGTTTCTCTGCTCGGTCAAATGGTCGCTTCCGAACAGTTGGAGGTGCGCGTTGCTTTCCGGGTGGATTCCAGGACCGGACAGCCGATCAGCGTGGACTCCGTGGAAGACGGCTATGTCCATGAAAAATGGTTCATCATGCGTGATGATGAGGGGAATCGGATATACGGAAGCGGTTCGCTGAATGAATCGAAAACCGCGCTGGTGAAGAACGCAGAAAACATCGATGTCCATTGTGACTGGGCGGGCGGGAGCGATCGCGCCCGTGTGGAGGACGCTCAGCAGAGCTTCCTGGCTCTGTGGGAAAACCGGAATCCACACATGAAGGTGATACCGATCCCGGAGGCGGTCAAGGCACGTCTGATCCGGCTGAAGGATCTGCGCGGGCGGCCGACAGAGATCGACGGGACCGTATTGGCCGTCAGTATCGAGCCCTCGCTGGAAGAAGTGCTGCAGTTTGCAGTGCTGCGCGATGCGCCAAAGATGCCCGGCGGCATTTATCTGGGCATGTATACTGCCCCGGTCTCCCCATGGCCACATCAGGAGATCGTCAGCAGACGATTGGTCGAGAGCTGGCCCTATTCCTACATGATGTGCGACGAGGTCGGCTTGGGCAAGACAATCGAGGCAGCCCTTGCGATCCGGAGTCTGGTGCTGTCTGGCCGGACAGAGCGCGTGCTGATTGTCGCTCCGGCCAGCTTGACAGAGCAGTGGCACCGCGAACTTGCCCAGAAAGCAATGCTGCCCTTTGAACTCAGCAAGGTCAAGCCGGGCGGGAGCTCCAGAATCCAACATAAAGCGATATATCCGCAGGAACAAGAACGGGTCGATTCGGATCTTTACAGCCCTGCTCTCAACATTGTCTCTTCCGGACTCGTCAGCCGCAAAGAGAGAAGTGAGCAACTGAAGGCTTCTAATCCATGCGACATCATTCTGGTGGACGAGGCACACTATGCGCGCCGGCAGAATCCACGTGAGAATTCAAACGGAAATCCGAAATATGGGAATCTGTACCGTGCCATACAGGGCAGCCTTCGCCCGAAGGCTCAAAGCCTCTGGATGGCGACCGCCACACCTATGCAGATCGATGCCATTGAGGTGTTCGACCTATTCAAACTGACCAACCGCTGCGGAGAATACCAGGCGGATCCGGAGCTCAGCATGGAGTATTTCCACCTGCTCGGCGAGATCGTAAACGGTAGGCAGCTGACGGATCAGCAATGGTCCTTGTTGGGGCAGAGCTTTGCCCAGATCGAAGCACTGGATCCGTATCTCTGGAAACGACTGCAGCTCACCACCGTCACGAGCAAGAATCGGCGCGTACTCGCGGATCTTCCGATTCAGCCGCCAAAGCGGGCAGATATCAAGCATCTTGTTCAGCCAATGTTTTCGGCTTCGCCGCTTTCCCGCGTCATGATGCGGCACACCAGAGCCCTGCTGGAAATCTACCGTCAAAACGGTGAGTTGACAAGCAATCTGGCCACCCGCCATGTGCGGCCGGTCTGCGCAATCCAGTTCACACCGGCAGAAGAGAAATTTTATGCGATGCTGGACGATTACTGTGCTGAGCTTAGCCGCCAGATCCGCAAATACAATCCGCAGGCACGCCAAGTTATGGTCTTCCTGCTAAACTTCCTGCAGCTGCGTTTTGCGTCCAGCCTATATGCCATTAAGATGACGCTCAGCCGCAGGCTGCAGCGGGTTGAGAATACTTTGCGCGTCGGCGCGCGGGCATTTGAAACGCAGGAAGAGCTGGAAGAAGCCCTCGATGCTCTGTATGAAACGGACGACAGCTACAATGAAGGAGACCTTGACGACATCACCTTGGATGCCCTGCTGAAAGACCGCAGCAAGGAAGATCTGGAGTGGGAGCAGAAAGAGCTGAGCAAAATGCTTGAGGGGCTCGGCAAGATCACCGAGACTCCGTCCAAGATCCAGACCCTTCTGGCTGAACTTGAACGACGGAGAAAGCGCAACGGGCGTCTGCGGCAGACAGTTCTGTTCACACGCTTTTATGATTCTCTCCATAGCATTCGAGAGTATCTGAAGGTTCGTGACAGCGGTATGCGGGTTGGTATTTATGCCGGTGGTCGCGCTGTCTGGTACAATCCTTCCCTTGGCCGGGACGAGAATGTCACCCATGAAGAGATTAAACGCCTCTTCCTTGCTGGGGAGATCAATCTTCTGCTGTGCACGGACGCTGCCGCCGAAGGTTTGAACCTTCAGACCGCAGACCTGCTTATCAATTTTGATCTTGGCTGGAATCCCATGAAAATTGAGCAGCGCATTGGCCGTATCGACCGTATCGGACAGAAATATAATGATATTGAAGTCCTGAATATGTGCTACCTTGGCAGTACGGAAGAGATCGTATATGGCCGACTTCTGGAGCGTCTCCAACAAGCTGATTTAATTGTCGGTGCACAGCAGATTTCTATGCTTCCTGTAGAGCCCAAGGAATTCAGGGATCTACAGAAAGGCACCTTGACGCTTGAGGAATTGACAAAAGAATCTATTAAGCGGTTGAAAAAGCAAAAAGAAGCAACCGCGAGCATGGAAATGAGCGCTGAGGATATGTACCAAATGTACAACCGTATGAGCTCTGAAATGCGATCGCAGCATTTCCCGGCAAGCCTTGATAATCTTTGGGCAGCTCTGATTGCTTCACCGTATCTCCAGAATAAAGGCGCTGTCGTGGATAATGATGGGATATGGCACCTACCTGAGAATGGAAATCAATCCGAAATTGTCGGAACGATTGATCGAAATGCAATAAGTGAGAAAACTGAGTTTCTGACTTGGGGCAGCGCAACACTTGAGCAGCTATTTGAAGAAATCATTGGTGACAGGATTTCAAAAACGAGATGCATCCGGAAGATTTCCGTCTGTGAAGAGCATGCAGAGCTCGTTGGTTACGCAGTTGCAAGTGTCAACGGTCCTGTGTTTATTACCTCTTACGACCAACTGAACGGGGTGCGGATTGACACTAACGCGGAAATCGACGTTGGATTTCTTGAGCAATGCGCGTTGACATTGCAAACTGCACTCCATGCTGAAACCAGTCAAATGCGGCTTGCAAAGCGCGCCGAAGAAAAGAACAAAGAAATCGCTGAACTCCATGAAAAGCTCCTTTCCGCTGTAACCGTCAGCATATTGAAACAGAAAGAAAACGAAGGTTCAGCACGTTTCTCGGATGCTATCAAAGCACTTGAGAATAATCTGAAAGAAATGTATTATGTGGATCTTCCAATTCCGGTGTTTAGCGGAAAAGCAACACAGTTGTTGTTCCCAATTGCTGAAAACAGTGGTCAAATTACAATCGTAGTACGCGGTGTCTTGCTGGAATGTGCGATATCCTTGGCAAAACGTACAGCAGCAGCCTTAAAAGGCAAGACTTCTGAGAAACTCACTTCAGATGTTATCCGGCGTCTCGACCGTGAAGGAAACAACGTTCGAAACCGTTAGTTCATCCGTAAAGAAAAAGGGCAAAACCTGCTTTGCTTCTAGAAGCAGGTTTTGTCCTTTTTTCATTTTCTTTCGTTGCCACAAAAAGATTCTGTATTTTGTGGCACTCGAAGAAAATGAATGCCGACAATCATCATTCTGCCCTTTATTCAGAACTGATGATTGTCGGCATCCGGGAGGGTTCCAAGGGAGGGCAGAGCCCGCCTTTGGCGAACGACCTTGCTTGCAAGGTCTAGTGAGTTATACCTTCCGGCGCACGGCTGGCGCGAAAGGTGGATGCGGCTTATAGGCAGCCAGCTTTCACGTCAGCCAGGGCGGAGGATTCTGCAAGCCGCAGCGAGCAGAATGCTTCGCCCGATGAAGTCCGGGGGATGATCTGACCGCAGTCAGATCGTTCCCCGTACGGTGCGCCGGGAGGTATATAACAGCCTTCGTCCCGCCGCAGCGATTACGCAGCCCCGGTTTTCGCATACTGTTTCCCACGTTGGTATCAAAGCTGCCCCTTGTCGGTGTCAGTTTCCTGGCAGTTGATATCAAAGGCATGCTAATGTGACATCACGCTTCTTGACCATGGCGGCCATGATATCAAACCATGCCCTCGCTGATACCGCGTTGGTATCATTGTTGATCATGTTCGACATCAATCCAGTAATCAAGCGTGTCCCAGTGCAGGCCAGTTTTGAAATGTCGCAGCGCTTCCTGCTCAAGCTCATCCGCACGGGTACGGGTTAGAAGGAAGTGTTCAGCGGCTTTCCTTTGGGGTACTTCATCATCAAACGGATAACCAAAGCGATAGCAGAGGTACTTCTTTTCACGCGGTTCAAGAGAATTGACCGAGCGGTAGATTTCCTCCGATGTTTCTCGCGCAAGCGCCATTGGCTCCGGACGCTTCTTGTATTCATCGGGCCGAAGACGCTGGTTTATGTACGGAGGCTCTTCCTCTTCCTGCTTATCCTCCTCTACGCGGAAGCCGTTTTTTTCTTCTTTAATATCTGAAAAGTATTCCCTCTCAAGATCTGCCAGCTTGTTTTCAATACATATTCCGGCTAGCGTGAGTAGTTTCGTCCCGTAAGACGGCTTAAATGCAATGATCGCTCTCCACATGCCTTCCCTCGCGGCCTGCATGAGATCGTCCAAATCTACAGAATACTCCTGTGTATTCTTAAAAGCTTTGTTCCAGACTTTGCGAGCCCTCTCCGCGAGAAAGGCCTCATTGCGCCAGATCAGCACATCCATCGCATGTCCGCTGCCGGCTTGTGCCAGTGCGCACAACGCCTCGTTGCTGATCGTCTTCCACTCCGGTGGGACATACGGTTTTATTTCCAGATCTTTCATTCTTTTTTCTGCGCGGCTATACGCGCGACGCTGATGAAAGCGGACAGCAGCTCATCCGAGATCCGGTCAGTGATCTCCGGGAGATAGGCAAGGCTCTGCCGGAATCTCTCGGCAAATTCCTCTTCGGAAACTTGTATAAGCTGCGAAGCCTCGCCCCCCTTGGTGAAATGCTCGACCGTGTTTTGAAAAGCCTCTCGTGTCAGCTTTTTCATTTCCTCCACCCGCGATGGGAATTCCTTTTTCAGCCGAACAATGATGCTCCGAAACTCTGCTTGCATTTGCGTGAGCTCCGTTTCATACAGCGGTGTGGACATGGCGGAAACGATCTTGCTCGTCTTTCTCGCCGCACCCCGCAGCTTGGCATCTTCCTTCCCGATGCGTCCCACCACCTCGCTGACCGATGCATACAGCTGATTGCGTGCAGCATATCCGGCCGCCATGGTTTCGTCAAAGAAATCCGCGACATGGTTGCTCAGAACCGCAAACTGTGGGTCTTCCAGCAACAGATTGACCACCTGAACATTGACAGCACCGGTATACAGATTCCGGGCCGCCTGGGCAGAAAGCCCCAGCTCTTCAATATCGTAATTCTTTCGGTCGGGAATGTCCGTCAGACCGAGAAGAAAATCTGTGGACACCGAGAAAAATTTTGCCAAGGCCTGTACCGCCTCGTCCGACACCTTCTTGTTTTTGTTGTTCTCGATGCGTCCAAGCAGGCTTTCATCGACGCCGCTGCGTTCAGCAAGCTCCTTTCGCGTCAGGCCCCATTCCTCGCGCAGATCGCGCACCCGGTCGCAGAGTTTTCCGGGCAGATATTCTTTCTGCTTCATTCGATTCGCCTCCCTTTTGAGCAGCATAATTCTACAGGCTTAGTGCCGCGAAACACGTCAAACCGCGGCGTTTTTTTCAGCCTGTATACACAGTCTACCAACTATGCTGTACGTAAGTACGAACAGCAAGAAAAATTTTGCTTAAAATTTTTGAACATTTAAGCCGCTCTCGCTTTCTCCTTTCGGCTGTATTATTGCAAAACCGCTGTACCATAAACTGTACTTCCAGAAAAAATTTTTCAGTGCAGCCAGAAAGTCGGCTGTGTTGTTTTTTGCTTTTTAAATAACTGCTCTCACTTTTTTATAAAGTGCTGCACTGTAATCCGGTATAGCGCAGAAAAAGAGCCGGAGGTTTCCCTCCAGCTCAATACTATTATTCATATTATATCTTGAAAGAGTGACATAGCGCTCAATTCATCACGTCTTTGGTTCATATATATTCTTCCTCAAGCGATCAAACACTTTCTCGGCGGAATAACGTGCAACTGTAGGATCTGCAGCTTGATCTGCTTCATCCAGTGATTGTTCAATATCATTTGCCAGTGCTGCCCAGCCGACATAGCAGCCGCCCTCCGGCACGACCAATATCCCGTCAGTGCATCCTTTCTGTCGGATCAGGAGACATTGCCAGACTTCGCCCCGTGAACACAGCCCAGCATTATCCTCAATGAACTGACGATCGGCCAACATGTCCGTGACGAAGTTTTCATAGTCAATCTTTCCCAGCTCGATTGTTTTTATGATCCGGTATTCCCGCTCGTGTGCCAATAAATGTGGCTGCATTAAATCTTCTATTGTGCGTGGGCGTTCAACAAAAAAGGCTTTCTCTTTCATATTTGTTTATCCTCCAAAATGTACAGTACATCTATTCGCTTGGCTTAATAATAACCAGCACAACTATACAAGTCAACCAAAATGCATAGATAGGCTGTACAAATTTGCGCATCCTGTATAGTAGAATAATTCATCATTACTGTGCAGGGAGGGTGAATAATACGGAAAGAGAAGATTTCATTCGTCGACTGGTTCAACTTCGGATGAACAAAGGCGTCTCCGCACGGGACATGAGTTTATCGCTGGGACAGAGTCCCAATTATATCAACGGCATTGAAAATGGTGACAGCTACCCCTCAATGAGTACTTTCTTTTACATCTGTGACTATTTTGGTATAACTCCCAAGGAGTTTTTTGATTTGGATGCTGTTGATCCGACAAAAGCTTTAGAATTGTTTGAGATTGCAAAAACACTTCCCAATGATCAGTTGGATAGCTTAATTTTGCTAGCCAGAGGCTTAAAAAAATAAAAAGGTCCCGGTGCCAAAGCACCGGGATTTCGTTTGTCAGACGAGATTTAGTTCAGTTTTTAATGCTTTTTGCAGCACTGCCGAGAAGTTGATATCTTCCTTTTCTGCCATTGTATTAAGCCAGGCGGGAATACTGAGTGTCTTCTTCACGGCTTTGCTGTCATAATATCGGCGATACTCCATGGTGTCGCACTCGATCAGGCTTGGGAAGCTGCCTGGTTCGCAGTTCAAACCTGTAATAGAGCTTGCCGCAGGAATGTCCGCTTTGCGCTCTTCCATATCATAGAGCATCAGGCA
>Ga0310695_10008729_pt1 | contig 15509 bp, 31 predicted proteins | sample RumenRJG_04DNA_FD_203882 | JGI IMG/M metagenome (GOLD analysis project Ga0310695, IMG submission 203882) | Bovine rumen microbial communities from Lethbridge, Alberta, Canada - RJG_04 (v2) (version 2) | ecosystem: Host-associated > Mammals > Digestive system > Stomach > Rumen | place: Canada...
TTCGACATTCTTTGCATATACTATAAAAATGATCTTTACTGGTATTATTTTTTGAAAAAAAGTTATTATGAGCTAATTTAATTTGACCACATCTTGAACAGCGTTTCCACTTCCCGCGTTCTTCTATTGTAAAATGCCAAATCAACCAATTTTTAGTTGCTTGTTCTGCAAGTAAATTAGGAATTTTATTTCTCCATAAGGAAGAAATATACTCGACACTATGTTTAATGCCATGCTTTTCCTGTAATTGTTCTTGTATATCTATATTAGGCATCCCATCTATTTTAAAAATTAATAAATCATAAAGAAGCGGAAAGTGGGAAGGTAATGTTTGTTCTACAAGAGCATCAAGATCTTCCATTATCCATTTTATATCACTATTAAATTTATCCCAACTATCTTCTTTAATTTTTGAATAATTACATAAAAGGGCGGAAATATGCTTTGGATCAAAAAGATTAATTAAACTTGAACTATACACTTCTCCATTTTTATTTATAGATATTTTTTCTGACAAGTCTAATTTAGATAAACTTTTAGTAATATTCATAAAATAAATAGGTTTATTATATAAATTTTTTAATACATATTGATCTTTCCGCATTTCTATAAGCTGTTTACGGAGAAGGAAAGAACGCTTTCCGCGGGCAGTTTTAAGCTGACTTTCTATAGAAGTAATGGCTTCCCGCAGTTCTTTCATTCCTGGTATATTTTTAATATCTTCATCAGAAATACCCACTTTTGGAGAAAATATAACATTCTTATCATTAGTAATCATACCATAGATACCATCTTCTCCATTTTCTAATTTGCCTACTAATCCTTCAAAAGATGTCTCTCTTTTATTTATTGTAACAAGGCGGTTTGGGGTCAATATTTTTCTCTGTTTTCTTTCTTCTTTTTCCATAGCAAATACAATATAATCGGATAATTTTTCTAAATATATAGGAGTTAATTTTTCTGAAGGAGTATTAGCTATAATTTCTTTTACTTTTTCTACGCGGGCGGAGGGTGACTCTAAAGAGTAATCCATTTTAATATAATCACCCTCCGCAGTGCTATTGTTAATTATTTCATTCATTATTAGTTCTCCTTATTTTTTTTATATAATACTATTATACTAAAATTTTTTTCCTTTGTCAACTTTGACCAATTTTTTTATAAAAAGCAGCAACCGTTTAACGGAGTCAGATGCAGGTGTAGGTATATTTTATTTGGAATTTTATAATTTTAATTTTAAATATTTTCGTGTTTAGAATTGAAAAAAAGATTTGGAGAGTTTTGTGTCGAGCGCAAACTAAAATACAAAATTTATTTTTAAAATGCCTGAAATACGCCCCCCTACGTCCTGTAAAAGAAACGTTGTGTAGATTCATCATCTTCAACGCTAAGCCGGGGATAAAACACTCTGGGATAAAGTACTCTAATACAGATAAAATGAATCAATCAAACAAAAGAAAGAAATAAGATAAAGAACATAATAATAAAACAAACAAATAATAAAAATAAATAAATTATTATTAATATTATTAATTAATAAAATATTATTATATTATAATAATTATATTAATATAAATAGATATAGTATATTACTTACTATTCTAAGGAGGAAATCTATAAGATATTATTGTATGAAATTAGAATGGAATTTTGATAGCACTAGATTAGCATATGTTTTAAAAGATCTAGGCTTAATAATTATACAACGCGGTTTATGTATATCTACGTAGTAATTAAATTTGCTTGGGCGGCGAGCGCGCGATGTGAGCCGCATTTTTCATATCAACTGTTATTTGCAAAATTTTATGATAAAATTTAAAAACTTGATCTATTTTAATCTCTTCCCGCTTTAGTCAAAATAACCAAAAATAGTTCTATAACTTTGTCTATTTTACCTATTGTAAAATAATGTAATTATAATTATAATAGATAATAACAAAAGCAAAGATAAATAATTATTAAATCAAATAAAAAAAGGAATAGAAAGTATGAGAAAAACAATTACACCAAAAAACTTTAGAATACATTATTTCTTAAATGAAAAAACTTATACTGCTAATGTATCAGCTTTTAGTCATGAACAGGCTTGTATGATACTTTCAAGAGAAGCAAAAAGAAGAGGGAAACTTATTATAATTTTTTAAAAATTTTTACAAAAAACTATTGACAAATTATTTTTCTTATATTATAATAATTATATCAAAACAAGAGAGGAACTGAAAATGAATAAAACATTCAAAATTGGAAATATGAATATCAAGACATTCCAGTACAAAGGACAGATGGTAAACTATTATAACAAGTTAAGACAAAATAAAAATCTTAAATTTACAGTTTATGGTTTTTCCACAGAATACGGTTGGCATTGTGGTTGGGCTTATTAATAATAACAACAATATAAAGGAGAAAGATAAAAATGAAAAAGATAATAACAATGATAATGATAACTTTAATATCCACACTTTTCTTTTGTTCAATCGCTCTTGGGGCAGAAACTAGAACAGAAATTGGTGTTATAATTACAGCTGATAAAGCAAATAATTATTGGGAAGTTCTTGATATTAAAGGAAATGCATGGTATTTTAAAGATGGGGAAGACCTGGAGTGCAATGACCTTGTAAAGATACACTTTAACACTCTTAACACTTCATCAATCTATGATGATAAAATAACAAAAATTTTTTGTATTGGATATGTTAATGATATTGAAAATTTTATAGAATAGCGGAAAGGGGTCTGCAGAGTCAGACCTCTTTTTTGTCGCCGCGAGCACGAATCGTGCGAGCGTCGAATTTCCATTATACCATACTATAGCACATTTTGTCAACTGGCATTTTCAACAAAGATTTAAGCTATCACATCCTGAAATTTTGTGCATTTTACCTATTGAAATCCGCTTCTAAAAGGTGTATAGTAATATCATCAAGAGAGGATAGTAAAACAAACAAAGGGTACTAGCAACAGAAACAGGGCGCTCTGGCAGACTTGACAAAGATTGCTACTGATAGGACACAAGATAGCTAGTATCACTATCCAAAATAAAACAAGAGAGGTGAACAAAATGTTCTATGTATGTAGTGATTATGGTATCGAAGCAAACTTCCCCACCTTTAAGGAAGCCAAAGAGTATCTGGATGAACTGTATACAGAATTATGTAACAGCGGAAGCCCTGTAGATTTATGGATTACTACAGACTAAAAAATTTCAAAAAAGTGTTGACAAAACAAAATTAAAATGATATACTTATCTCAGAGTTAAGGAAAAAACGTTAAAACCCTCGGGGTAGAAACCAACCCTAGCAGGTGGGAATGCAAACGGTTTAACGGGTAGCATAAGCAAGCCACGATGACCGACCGCCACAAGTAGGCGTAGTAAGACTGTAAACTGAAAGTATGGAACAGAGCCACCATACAAGACCCACCATCCGAGTAATAAATAGTAGGCAATGCGCACAGGGGTGCAACGGTGCGAGGAACTAGGGCAACCCCAAGAAATACCAAAAAAGACGCGATGCAAAGCGTCTTTTTTATTTTGGTCAGCGCGCGATGGGACGTTGCGCGCTGTGTTTCTGTCAATAGGCAAAGTTCACAAATTTTTGCGCTCAACTTTGTGCATTTTACCACTTGTAATCTGTCCCGAAAAGGAGTATACTCAATGTATCAAATGAAGAAAGAGAGAGGTAACCCAAATGTTCACATATTGCTTTATTGATAAATATGGAATTGAAACCCTTACGGATTTTGCTTATGATAGGGATTATGATTATTTACAGAGCCGTGTAAATAATGGTGAGTATAAAGCTCTTATAATTTTATCAAGGATTTTTTAAAAAAATCCTTGACAACTATAAAAAATAATGATATAATTGTTTTATAAGAAAGAGAGGTAATTATTATGACAAAAAAGGTTTATTATATAGAGAATAGCTCAAGGCTTGATATGGCTCTAGCAATGATAGCAGACAGATTCCCTTGTTTTCTTAAAAGAAACTTTATAGAAATAGACTACTCCGAAATTTCTATAAAGGCGCGGAATGAAGATATTTCAAAAATAGAATGGATACTCGCGCCTTTCATGTAAAGGCGCATAAGCACAAGGAGTGTGATTGTTATGATTTTGGCGGTAAGTGGGATTTCAATGACTCAAAATAATAAACAACAGGCGGAATATAAACAGGAATTTTATCAACCGCATACCAAAATTGAATTTAAAGAAGATATAAAAAAAGATTTTGGTGATATATTTGCAGTAGAAACTAATAAATTAAAAATTGATGTGCTTATATAAAGAGAGGAGTTTTATATGTTTGATACTTGTGTAATGGTGATGACGGCTTGTGCAAAGCTGAAAGCAATGGGAGTTAAATCTGAAGAGGTTACCTCTTTAGAAGCCCGTAAAAATGGAGTTCTATTCCTTGGAACAGGTGGGCGGCGTTGGTTCTATGATGCAGAGATAGGAGTCATTTTATGACTCCTATTTTTATTTTGCGCGGCACGTGGTTGAGCGCCACGTGCCGCAACTTTTGTCAATAGACAAATTAGCCAAATTTTCAATCTAAATTTTGTGCATTTTAACAGCTTGACGAATTCCGAAAATAGGTGTATATTTAATGTATCAAATAAAGAGAGGTACTTACAATGACAAAGACCACAATGATTAAAAATTATAGAAGATATAGCGCAGCTGATAGTTATATTGTAGGCTTTACTTTTGAGAAAATGCTTTATTTCGTAGAAATGGATGAAATTGCTCCTCGTTTCTTGAATGTAGAAGAAGCAAGCAGAAATCAAGGCGAAAACTTAAGGCTCCGACTCAAAAAGAACCACAAAGAAAGTCTTGTAAAGAAAGCGGTTTGCCTTGGTACAGCTGATGACCTTGTGGCAGATAAATATAACAAAGGTGAAATTTTTGAAAAAATGGTAACTGAATTTTTTGGTCAGGTTTGGGAAAAAGATACAATTCCTTTTTGGGTACAGGGTGACATAAATCTTAACGGTAAAGAGGTACAAATAAAGTTAGATAGCGCAACTTTAATGAACACAAAACAAATTAAAAAATTACAAAAAAATGCTTGACAAATAAAATTGATGTGATATAATAGTATTATCAAGAGAGAGAAAGAGAGGTAGCAAAAATGATGATGATAAAAGAAATTAACTTCGATATGGATGGAACACTGGCAAACTTTTATGAGGTTGAGAACTGGCTCGATTATCTTATGGCTGGCGATACTACTCCTTATGAAGTAGCAAAGCCTTTGTTTAACTTTTCAAGTCTTGCTCGGATACTCAATAGACTTCAGAGAAATGGTTATAAGATTAATATCATTAGTTGGTTGGCAAAGAGCGGTGATGATGATTTTATGGAAGCAATAGCGGAAGTTAAAAAGGCTTGGCTTGCAAAGCATCTTCCCTCTGTAGTATGGGATGAAATCAACATTGTTACTTATGGTACTCCTAAGAGCTTATTTGGAAATGGTATTCTATTTGATGATGAGAAACCCAATAGAGAGGAATGGCGCGGAATTGCGTATGATGTAAATAACATTTTAGAGGTATTAAAAGGGCTGAAATAAGCCCTTTATTTTTATCTAATTAAATGACATCTATTTTTTGGCGGAGCGCGTGCCATCGGCGCGCTCCGCATTTTTTGTCAATAGTCAAGATCAACAAATTTTCAGTCTGATTTTTGTGCAATATTATACTTGACCTCATCCCGCAATTCTGCTATACTAAAGAAAAACAAGAGAGGTAAATAAAATGACCTTGAAAGAATACCTTGATACAAGAACACCTGCTACCTATGGGCGGAAGCTCCGCATATTAGATACCGCAACGAGAAAAAATTGTGGGAATTGTGTAAACAATTTCAATGCTCTTGTGGTTGACATAAAGCAGACAGAAAAATATTTATTTATTTTTGTAAAAAAGCATTGACAAAATAAAAATAATATATTATAATTATTATAGAAAAAACAAGAGAGGACTAAAAATGGCAAAATTAAAAGGAATGAAAAAATTAAATAAAACAATTTCCGCAGAATTAAAGCCTTTTGGTATTTCAAAGGCGGTCTGCTCTGATGAATATAGTTATAATTTTATTGATGAAAGCGTTAATTTTAAGTTAACAGAAAATGAAATAGAAGATAGGTGGTTCACTGAATTTATCAAGGAAAGATTTAACTATAACGTGCGTTATCCTTTTGTTATATCACTCCTGCATGAAATCGGACACCATAAAGCAAATGATGAAATAACAGACGCTATTCAAGATTTTTGTGAAAATGAAAAAGAAAGAATAACGGCTGAAATGTTTAATGCTGATGAAGATTATTCTAAAAAATTAGAATGGCAATATTTCAATCTTCCTGATGAAATTATGGCTACACAATGGGCGGTAACATACGCTATTAAACACCCAAAGAAAATAAAAAAAATGTGGGTGAAGATGAAAAAAGCATTGATGAATTTTTATAAAATAAATGGCGTTATGGATGAAATAGAAAACGACTGATACTTTATTCCTCTCTCGGCGGTTTCGGGACTAGTCCCGACCGCCGCATTTTTAGTTTATTAAATAACACCCGATATAATAACAAGTGTTTGGCGGGGCGCGAGCAGCCGCACGCGCCCCAAAATTTTCATTATAGCACTAGTTCGGGTTTTTGTCAATAGGAAAAATAAACAAAAATTAAACAATACTAATCCTAAAATTTATGCAATATTACCTCTTTACAAATCAAAAAAATTTTGTTATACTTTATTTATCAAATGAAGAGAGAGCGACTTAATAGAGGGTGAGGAAAACTCCTATGGCAATAATAGAGAGTGGCGCCGTTGCTATGAGAAAACCCATTCCAGTCAATCTCAAAATTGTATGAAAAATAATACTTGACAATTAAATAATTTTTTGATATAATAAATATAAAGTTAAGAGTTATTCAACTTGCAGATACTAGGTGGTTTGGACAGAAACCTAAAGTGCACAAGGTAATAACAGAAACGTAGCTGAAATCCAAGTTGGAAAAAAGTTGCAAATTTTTTCAAAAACTCTTGACAAATAAAAAATCTTATGATATGATAAATATATCAAATAAAACAAACAAACATTTTTTTAAAAGAAAGAGGTGTATAATTATGGCAAACAAGACCACAAAGAGAGAAGTTATCAACGCTATGCTTGCAGAGGAAGTTATCATTGCTAATGATACTTATAAGGCTTATCTTGAGCATGAACTTGAATTGCTCGATAAGAAAGCCGCAAATAAGAAGCCTAGCAAGACTCAGGAAGAGAATGTAGAGATTAAGGCAGAAATTGTCTCTGTCCTTTCAGAGGAAAAGGCTACTGTTTCTGAGCTTATGACAAAGAGTGATACTCTTAAGGGGCTGTCAAATCAGAAAATTTCCGCTCTTTTACGTCAGCTTGTGGAAGAGGGTAAGGCAGTCAAGACTATTGACAAGAAGAAGTCTTATTTTACCATAGCATGATTTATTAAAGCAGTTTGGGGATAGGGTTTTGAAACTATTCCCACAAGGTAAAAAAAGACTTGACAAAATGCGGAAAGTGGTTTATAATAAATTTCAGAAAGAGAGGTAAATACAATGGATAAACTTGAAAAACTTATTTCTGAAATAATGGCAGACGCTAAAGCAGACGGTGAGCCTGTCACAAGAGAAGAAGCAAAAGAAATGGCAGAAATGGAGCTTTCCGCAAAAAATAATCGCTCTTATGAACAGAGCGAAACAAAAGCACAGAAAAAGCCTAAAGTGCGGAAAGTGGATACTATTAAGAAAAAAATTCTTGACAGTTTCCGCATAGTGATAGAGGGTATGCAATTAAACAATGGGGAAGAAAAAAATGTCAGTATAAAAAATGAGGTTGAACTCTTATTTCCCTATTGTGGTGACAATTACACAATTAAATTGATTAAACATAGACCTCCAAAAAAATAAAACCAAACAGGCGGTATTAAAACCGCCTGTTATTTTGCTAAATAAAATAACAGGCGTTTGTCGAGCCGCGGTGGGACGCTGCAGCTCGAGTTTTGTCAAGTAGTAATAGTAGCCAAATTTTTACGCTAATATTTGTATATTTTTACCTATTGCAATTATCCTAAAATCTGTTATAATTGTTTTATCAAATGAAAGAAAGAGAGGGGATAAATATGGCAGATATAGAGTTGATGATTAAAATACCCGAAGAAATATACAATCGTATATTAGAACGAAATAGAATACATACTTTTGATAATGAAGCTGTATGTGATGCAATTAAGAACGGCACACCACTTCCAAAAGGACATGGAAGATTGATTGATGTGTCTGAATATTTCAAAAAAGAATTTGGGGACGCAAGGGAGTTTTTGGATAAAGCTACAACAATCATAGAAGCAGATAAGGCAGGAAAGTGAGGAATAAAAAATGACCTACGGATATTGCGTGTACCATGAAAGAGAATGTAATTATAAAGGTAATTGTGTTGACTGTCCGCATAACACCGAAGAAGATACCGAATGGTTCAAGCAAGACGAGGAACGGGCAGAAAGTGAGGTAGAAAATGACTAAAAAACAACAGAAAGCAAAGAACAATAAAAACAGAATATTAATTCCTTTTAACACAGGAACTATCACACATAAAAATCCTAAATATGATATTAAAATAGCAAGAAGAAACGCAAAAAATCTTGAAAGAGGTGATGTAGAATGAAAGAAATTATAATGATAAGAGCCGAATTAATAGCTAAAATGAATGAGTATCTAATTAAAATAGGTGATGAAAATATTCTTGAAGAATGGTATCAGATTTATCCTGATGGAGCAGATAATGATGATTTAATAGAAATAGCAAAAGATGAAGATCTCTGGCTTGACGTAATAAGAATGTTTTCAAGTTGTTGTCGACTATTAGGAATATTTTAAACTTGCGGTTGGTGGTTAATTCACCAACCTTTTTGCGGCGCGTTAGCACTCCAAACGCGCCGAATTTTTAATTATATCACTTCCCGCAAGTTTTGTCAATTAGCATTTTAACCAAAATACTTCCCGCGTTGATCCTAAAATTTAGCTATTTTTACCTGTTGACTTTTTTCTTCTTTGGCGTTATACTTAATACATCAAATGAAAGAGAGGAAAAACCTTTGAGAAAGAAAGAATATTTTATTGTACTTGATACTGAAACTTGTAACACACTTGAACAGCCTTTGCCCTACGATATAGGATGGGCGGTTTGTGACAGGTATGGCAATATCTATGAGACAAAATCTTTTATCATAGAGGAAACTTTTATTGATTTACACGAAGCTATGAAAAGTGCCTACTATGCAGAAAAAATCCCTAACTATTGGAATGATATTAGGAGCGGAAAGAGGTCTATAAAAAGGATGTGGGCTATCCGCAAAGAGTTAGTATCAGATATGAAAAAGTATAAAATTAAAAAGGTCGGAGCTTATAACATGGCTTTTGATAAAAAAGCATTAAATAATCTCATGCGCTATGTTTCAAAGTCATGGTGTCGTTGGTTCTTCCCTTTTGGTACTGAATTTTTCTGTATTTGGAACCTTGCGTGTCAGGTGTTATTAAATAGGTCGAGTTATGTAAAATTTGCCTTGAATAATGGGCTTGTGTCCGAAGCAAATAATATTTTAACTAGTGCGGAAGCTTGTTATCGTTACATAACAGATGAAATTAATTTCAATGAAGAACACACGGGTCTTGAAGATGTTTTAATTGAAGTTAAAATTTTGGCAGAGTGCTATCGTCAGCATAAAAAAATGTCGGGTGTTATCAATCCCTCTTGTTGGCGGCTTCCGCAGAGAAAAAGAAAAGAGCTTGAACTAAAAAAGGTATTTAAATAAAATAACGGGCGGTGCAAACCGCCTGTTTTTTAATTTAATAAAATAACACCTGTTTGGCGCGGCTCGCAAACGCTCTGCGCGAGCCGCATTTTCTTGTCAAGTAGTATTTTGCATAAATTTTAATCTCAAATTTTGTGCATTTTGCTGGGTTGACTTTTCCTATAATTGAGATTATAATTAGTTTATCAAATGAAAGAGAGGTATAAAAAATGAAATATAAATTTGAATACAATGATTTAAGAGCCGCAATAACTGTTGTAAATGTAGTTTTAATTATGAAGTATGGTTTATCAATCGCTTGGTTTGGTTTAGTAGTAGCTTTCATCGGAATGATAAAAGATGTGTCAGTAGATAAAAAGTGGAATGGTTTTATTATGCACATGGCAAATGCAATATTAAATATTTTCTTTTTAGCACAAATTTTTTAAAAAAGTTGTTGACAAAATTAAAAAAATATGTTATTATAATTATAACAAAAGAAAAGAAAGAGAGGAAAAATTCATTATGACAAATGTATCTTACAACATCACATCACTTAACGGCACTAAGAAAACAGTTAACACCTTTAAGGAAGCTCAGGATTATAAGGCTATGTATGGCGGTCAGATTGAAACCGTGTACACAGAGCTTCAGGATAGTTACTATAATGGGGCGGAAAGCGAAAGCAAGATAAAAAGGAGAACACTCGTTTAGAAAGAAAAAAATAAAAAAATTAAAAAAAAACTATTGACAAACAAAAAATCTTATGATATAATAAATACATAAGAAAGAAACAAATAAACAACATTTTTAAGAAAGAGGTGTATGATTATGGCAAACAAGGTTACCAAGAGAGAAGTTATTAACGAGATGCTTACTGTTGATGTTATCAAGGAGAATGATAAGTTCAGAGATTATCTTGAGCATGAGCTTGAGCTACTTGATAAGAAAGCGGCAAGTAGAAAGCCTGCTAAAGAAAAGGAAGAGAATGTCGCTATTAAGGCAGAAATCAAGTCTGTTCTTACTGATAAGGGTGTTACTGTTTCCGAGCTTCAGACTATGAGCGATACTCTCAAAGGACTGTCAAATCAGAAAGTATCTTCTCTGCTTCGTCAGTTAGTAGAAGCTGGTGAGGTTGTAAAGACTATTGATAAGAAAAAGTCATTTTTCGCCCTCGCATAATTAATGCGGTCGTGGGGGTGGGGTATTGAAACCACCCCCAAGGGGTTAGAATGTGCCCGTAGCTCAGTAGGTAGAGCACCTGACTTTTAATCAGGTTGTCGAGGGTTCGATTCCCTTTGGGCACACTTAATTTCATATATTTTGTACCTCCTCTCTTGGCGGTTGGCTGTCATTAATTTGCGGTCAACCGCTTTTTTGATGGCGCATTTTCGCGCGAAAATGCGCCAAATTTTCCATTATACTGCCGCCCGCAGATTTTGTCAATCGGCATTTTATACAAAGATCTTCCGCAAAAATTCCTAAAATTAGTGCAAATCTCCAACTTGATTTTTAAAAAATTTTTTGTTATAATTTATTCAGAAGTTAAGGAAAGGAGAACTTCAAAAAAAATAAAAAATAAAAAAACTTATTGACAACTTAAAAAAAATTTGATATAATAAATATATCAAATGAAACAAACAAATAACTTTAAAGAAAGAGGTGTATGTTTTATGAAGAACACAGACAAAATGACTAACGTAAAGGCTCTTACTTTTGTAAAGGAGAATTGCGAGCTTCCCGAGGACGTTTCCGCGAAGATTGATGCTATGATTGCATCTTTCGAGAAGAAAGCCGCTAATAAGAAAGCCACTAAGACGCAGGAAGAAAACGCAGGCATTAAGGAAGTAATAAAGAGCGTTTTAACTACTGAGGGTGCTACTGTATCAGAGATTCAGACAAAGGATGCCGCACTCGCTAATCTTAGCAATCAGAAGATTTCTGCTCTGCTTAGACAGATGATAGAAAGCGGTGATGTTGTAAAGACTGTTGATAAGAAGAAATCATTTTTCTCTATTGCTTAATTAAAATGGCAGTCGGGGGACGGTGTAATGAAGCCGTCCCCATGGGAAAGGAGTTTCAATGATTTATAAAATTAACGGAAAAAGCGTACAAATTCCAAAAGCAGAAATAGAAAAAAATATGGAAAAATTAGAATTGTCAGAAAATGAAGCCATTCAATTATGGCTTGAGGATAATGGATATGAAGTAAATGAAGAACAAGAAATCCTTGACTCAAAAGCAAAACAAGCAAGAATTGATTATGGAGTAGACAAAGAAAAAGGCAAGAAACTTTCTTCTCCTAAAAAAGTCAAAGTATCTGATGAAAAAAAGAAGCTTTTTCATAAAATTTATAGTGAATTATTAACTTATGGTAATTCAAATGTTACAATTTTAAAAGAAAATAAGTTGATTTCTTGTACTATCAATGGAAAAATTTTTAAAATTGATATAATTGAGACCCGCCCACCTAAGGAAAAATAACAAATATTATCTATTTTTGAGCAAAAACAAGCGGTTTTTGCTCATTTTTGGCGGAATTTAATAACATTTATTATAATAACAGGCGGTTGGCGCGTCGCAAACGCTTCGCGCGGCGCGAATTTTCCTGTCAAGAGGTAATTTCAACAAAATTTGAATTGATTTTTTGTTTATTTTGCCTATTGTTTTTATCCTAAAATCTGTTATAATTGATTTATCAAATGAAAGAGAGGTAATAAAAATGCTTGATAAGGTAAAAAAGTTTTATGAAAATGAATACAAGTCAACGCTTCAGTGGTTATCCTCTGAATATTGCAAAACTCCTAAAAATAAAAAAAATAGTATTAACAATGCAATTCAGCGTTGCTTAGCGATAGCTTTCTTTGTACAGGATTTAGATGTACCTTTTAAAGATAAAGATATTGACCCACTTTACAATGAATACAGAAAAAAGTTTTATGAATTATTAAAAATGGCAGAGGGTATGAGATGAATTGGCTTACAAAAGATGAAATTGTGGTTCAAAATTTTTCAAGTGCAACGCGACTTGCAGAAGAGCTTCTTAAAAATGGCTATGTAGTTATGATAAGCAGAGAGGGAAATCTCTTTGTCGTGAATTATATTTGGTCTGAGCATGGTGCTGATAGACATGACGTAGCTTTTAATAGTAGAGAAGAAATATAAAATATAATTTTTAATAAAAAGGAAGAAAAAAAATGACTAATATAAATAAACGAATTGAGAATATTTTTGAAGATATAGCGAATTTCTCAGACGTTTCAAAAGATGCAGTAAAGCAAGATTTTGAAGCCTTTAGCAATGCTATTGATAAACTTATTGAAGAAGAAAATCTTTCAGAAGATGAAGCAATATCAAAAGTGGCTTCAATTTGGGACTTCGATTTTAATAAATAAATAATCACAAGCGGTATTAAATACCGCTTGTTTTTATTTGCTTAATTAAATAACACCTGTTTGGCGGGCAGCGCGCGAGCGTGCTAGCCCGAACTTAGCCTCCCGCACCCCTATAGGCATTTTTTCCATAGGTGTTTGAAATATAAGTGTTTGAATCTGGATCCCGCAATAAGGAGGAGGTCTTTCAGACCTCCTCCGTCTCTTTTACTGCATATATTTTACACAATAAAAAATTTATGTTATAATTTTAAAAAAATACTTTTTTAAAACCGCAACCGCCTTCCGCATAGGCAAAATTTGCTTGGTTGTTTGAATAACGAACTTTTTCTCGCAAAACTAATTTCACTATTACTACAGCTAACAAGAGCATAGTTAGAATAGGATAAATTGAATTTTCCGGAATCTTTATTTCATTAACTTGTAAAATTAAAAAAATTATGATATAATATTTATATAAAATAAAAGAGAATAATAAAACAAGAGAGAAGTAAAAACTAGGCGCGGAGTGAGGCTCAAGTAAAAGAGGATCGCAAACATCTAAGCTGCTTATATATATAAGCACTATTGCGGGCAGCGGGACCAGAATTTTTACGCCCAATCCGCTGCCGCATTATTAATTTAATACTGCTAATGTCTTTTTTTGCCATTCATATACACTAATAGGTCTAAAAGCAAACCGCGATTTAAACATTTCAATGGCTTTATTAAAGTTATCTAATTCTTCATCAATATTTTGCTCTTGAGCTAATTTCTTAAAAGCGTTAGCCATTTCTAATTCACTTAAATGAACTTTATTAAAACATTCATGGAGATATTGTTCTTGTTCTGGAGTTAAAGGCAAATAGCTAATAGAATCTACCCAAACCATAGTATCGCTATGTTCTCCATGTTTGTCCATTGCAGGACCTACATATCGCTTAGAAACTGCTTTATAGCTAGTATGATGATACTTTTCATATCCAAAATCTTCTATTGCATCTCTTGACATTTTAGATTTAGATAATGGAGTAGGTTCATCAGGAAGATTCTTTACAACATATTGTTCATAATCTTCAGCTTTTTCTTCTTTACTTGCTTTTCGCGGAAGAGAAGGAATAATATCAGGTAATTCATCTGGAACTATATATGAATAAAAACCAGATTTTTTATCTTTTATTTCTTCAATAGAAAAGAAGTCATTTAACCAGTCTAAAAGATCATCATGTCGACGTTGCCATTGGCTACTAGGTATATTATATTTTTTAGAAAGTTGAGATCTACTTAATTTCATATATTTTCCTCCTTTCATTTTTATTTCTCTGATATTATATCAACTTTATCTTAATACAATTATTATACTTTGTCCAAAAATATAATCATAAAGTATAATCAAAATTGTCCCCACCCCTTATAGAGTAGGGACAATTTTGTTAGAACTTTTTCCTTATGACAAAAATATAAAGATGTAATGTTGTCATTACATTTTATATATTTTTAAGAAGCCGTAATTTTTGATGACAACTTTTCTAGTCGAATTTTATTTAATAATTCCTGCGGGCAGCGGGACTAGGGTCCCTCCGCAAAAGCCAGCCCCCTATTTTTAAAATATTATATACCCCTATATGCAGCGGGGGCGGGTATCCGCCCTCCCACCTTGACTTTTCTAAAAATTTTTGTTATAATATATATGTAAGATAAAGAAAGGAAGTGTTTTATTATGTCGACATCTAAGATTACTGACCAAATTTCTGCTCTATTAGAAGCAGGAGCAACTGAAGAGGACGTTCTTAATACTTTTCGTGCCTTAAAGCATAAGGCTGAAAAGGAGGCCGCTAGAACAGCCGCCATAGAAAACAAAAGAAAAGAAGTAATAGAGAAAGTTCTGGATTATGTAATTTTTGTTACTAACCAGAAGCCAACAAAAGAAGAAGAGAATAGTTTAAGAAAGTATATTCAGGAAGTTCTTGTGTGTGCGGAAGGACTTGCCACGAAGAAAGAAGAGTCTAAAGAAAAGATCACTAAGCGCGGTTGGCGTAACGGCAAGGAAATGAGTGACGCAGAGATTGATGAAATATTTAATAAGTTTTGGAAGGGGATCTTTTGATCCCCTTCTTTTTTATTTTATTTTATTTAGATATATATAATTTTAAACGATAACGGTGGTTTTTTGAAAATGGATTTATGGTTATGATACTGGTCCCGGTGCACCACCACTCCCCTATTTAAGATATTTTATCTTATTTTCCCTTTCGCCCCCTCCCCTATTTAAGATATTTTATTTAATAAACAAAATTCTTTTTTA
>Ga0310695_10008730_pt1 | contig 15507 bp, 1 predicted proteins | sample RumenRJG_04DNA_FD_203882 | JGI IMG/M metagenome (GOLD analysis project Ga0310695, IMG submission 203882) | Bovine rumen microbial communities from Lethbridge, Alberta, Canada - RJG_04 (v2) (version 2) | ecosystem: Host-associated > Mammals > Digestive system > Stomach > Rumen | place: Canada...
GGGCTCCGCCCCAACCCCCCAACCCCAAATCCCCAATCCCCAATCCCCAATCCCCAATCCCCATCTTTTCAAATAAATAAATTACCATAATTACTATAAATGTTTAATTTTAAAATATAACTAAATTATTTAATTATTTTTTTAATTTAATTAAAGTTTAATACCTATCTTCATCATCCTCGACATCATCATCATCATCATCATCTTCATCACTTTCATGCTCCGATTTATCATCAGGATTTACATCATTTTTATCTTCTGCAATTCCCTCATTATCTTCTTTACAATTTTCATCTTCACATTTTATTCCCAGTTCCGTTTTAAGAATTTTATCTCCGCCTAAGATTTCATATAAATTAAAACTATTTCCTATTTTTATGTTATCAGTGCAAATATCCATAATTTCTTTTATAAATAATTCATTATCGATGATTTCTTTTTTCCATAATTCTTCTCTTCCAATATAATGACTTAATTTTAAATCGGATTTTATTTCAGCTTCTTGTCTTGAACTTAATAAAAATCTTGAAATTAATCTTCGTAAAGCTGTTGTAAAATTGCTTATATTGATAATTTTTTTATCATCATATTTATTTTTTTCAAAATAATCAAGAATAATTTGTTTATCATCTTCTTTTAATTTAAGCTTAAAATCTGCTGAAATATGTTTCTTTGTTTCATCCCAACATAAATTTTCGAAATATTCAAATATTGATATTAAGGTATTTACAGCAAACATTTTTCGATTATTTTCGTATTCATTAGCCAAGAATTCTTTTAATTCTTCATTTAAAATTATATATGAAGGGAAGCTTTTTAATACTTCATATATAAGTATATTTGAGTCATAATTATCCGCAATTATTTGCTTCATTATAATTTGGAGAGATGAAGAAATATTTTGATAAAAATTGATATTTCCATTATTTTTAACTAAATAATCTAATGCCGATTTTTCTTCATTTGATAATTCTTTTTTAGGATATTTCTCATTATAATCGATTAAAATTGAACTATTTTCTCCCTTGAATTCTTCGTATTTATAAACAATAAATTTAATTTTATCAACTTTAAACTTTTTTTTATCTTGTAAAATTATTTTTGCAAGTTCTTTTTCTATATAATCATAATCATAATTATTATCATAATAATTTTTATAATCAATTTTTCCATCTTCAGTAAAAATATTTCTCATAGAACAATACATTATATATTTTTCGAATTTCTCATATGTTTTATCATTTATATTTATAATATCATTTTCTGTTGCATCTTGAATAAAAATTTCTTTTTCTAATTGTGGAATATAACTATTAAGAATTCCATTATTTTTATTTTTTTCAATAATTATATTAATAATCCTGTTTTGCCATTCAATTAAATGCTCATAAGCAGAAGCTAAAAATATACCTCCATCTTGATCACCTATATCAGCTAAAAAGTATGAAAGCTTACTATCTATTGAAATATCGAGAGGCTTTCCTTCAATATTTCCATTTCTCAAAACTATACATTTATATTGAACAGATTTACTCTTAATTTGATCCCAACTTTTAATAAAAGGCTCAATATATGTTTGCTTGAATTTATCTTCATCTGATAATTCTACTTGATCTTGGTTTATTTTATTATATAACTCATTAATTTCTGATAATTTTTGATTTAATTTGACTTTTTTGGCTTCATCTCTACTTATTTTATAAGAAAATATATTTATTAAAATATTTCCTAAATTATTTAAATTTTCTATATGTTTCAAATTAATAGTATCTTTTGTAATTTCTTGATCTTTATTTATTAATAAATGTGTTAAGAAATATTTTTGTTCATTTTTTTCTGAGGATTTAAATTTATTAATAAAAGATTCCAAATTTTGAAGAGATGAAACTGAATAATATTGAATATCTGGATATTTATTTTGATCATATTCTGAAGGGTCGAAACTTGATTTTATAATTTCTTTAATACTATTTGGAGAAATATTATTTAACTTTTTATTCAAATTTTGATAATCTTCATTCATTTTATCTACATTTTCCTTTTTAGATAGTAAGTCTAATATATATTGATTAACCTCTTTTTCAAACGCATTTAATTTATCAGTAGTATCTACTGATTCTAAACTATTAATCATTTCCATTATTTTATCAAATATCATATTCATAAATAAAGAAGCATTTTCTACTCCTTTTTCTTTTAGGGACATTTCTAATAATTCCCAATTTTTTTGAATAACTATAAATAAATCAGGCTCATACCCTGTAATTAAATAATCATTAATTTCTTGATTTGATAAACTTTTCATTATATGACTTGCGAATAAATAAGAATATAAAATAAAATTCAATAATCTAAAAGTAATAATATCCATATCTCTTACAAATTCCAATCCTTCAAAATTATTTTTTTCATAATTTTTAATTATCCCTTTTTCAGTTATAGGCATATTTGCATTAACATATTTTTCTTTAAATTCTTGAAGATTCATCATAGGCTCGAAAGAATCAATCCATTCTCCACATGTAATCCACATTTGTACTAATCTATCATAATCGGCTTTTTCATAAAATACTCTTATGTCTTTTTTGAAGAGGATATGATCATCTCCTCCTATAAAGTGCCCATTTATATCTTTAAATGTCATTGTAGGAAATGTGCAAGGTTCAACTTCGTATAAAAATCCGCAATCTTTACAGACATAATATCCCATATCTATTCTCAATTTTAATTTTTCACTCAAGATTTTATATGATTTGAAAAATTCATTAATTATTTGGAAAGAGCCTGGAATATAATTATTTTTAATAAATTCATGTGCATTTGGCTTTAATAAATTATAATAAAAATTATTATCATTTTCTTTTGTATTAAATATAAATCTTAAAGAATATAGCAAAATTTCCAAATTTTTTGTAGTTAAAGGTTTTTTTGTTATTTTATTTTCTATTTCATTTTCGAATAATGCATTATTTAAAAGATAATTATATAAAATTTTTATTTGAGTTCCTAAATTTATTCCATCTTTTGTACTATCATATATTTCTTTCATTTTTAAACTAATTTTTTCCTTATTTTTTCCAAGTTTAAAAGATAATGTTTTATTAACTAAACAACAATAATAAGTATCTAAATTATCATTTATTAAATCAATTTTAATATCATTATCTTCTATATTCTGAAGTATGCTTTTGTATTCTTTATCAACTTTTGGATTTATAAAACTCTCATTGAAAACATATCCTTCTGTAATACTTTCGTTGGAAATTTTTTCAGCAATTTCACCTAATATAGGAAGATTTCTAGATTTAAAATCATAATTAATGAATTGTTCAAAATCTGGAAATGTTTTATTATATAATCTTAATAAATAAATATTTCTCATTTTTATTATAGATTCATTCTTTTCATCTTTTTCAAAAAGGATTTTATTAATTTCATCCCAGGGTATTTTCTCATAATGATTTTTATGTATTTCAACATAAAAATAGCAATAACTTTTTATATAGGCAATCGCATACAATTTTAATAAATTATTATTATTATCTTCTTTATGCTCGTATAAAAATTGAATCGCTTTTTTTAAATATCCCAAAGAAAGACCTAAGAGCATTTCTATACAACAAATGTCTGAATATTCGTCTTTGTTTTTTTTGTAGATTGATAAGAAATATGATTGACATAAACCTTCGAAAAAGTATAATAAAATTTCATTGAATTCCGGGGAATTTTTTTTGTTTAATATATTAATTATATTTTTAATTTTTTCGAAATTTTCTCCTTCAATATCCATAAACTCTAAAATTAATTCGGATGGCGATTTTTGTTTTTTTTTAGTTTTTTTTCCTTTATTATCATCAAGTTCTTGAGATTTTGGCTTAAATTCTATTAGTCTTTTGACTAAAAATATTTTAGAATATTTTAATAAAGATTTATCGCTAAAAAATTTTTCTAATAATTCTATTCTTATTTCATCATTATTTATATTTTGATATTCTTGTTTATAAATAAAAGATACTAAATTAGCATATGAATCATTTTTCTCTTTAAAAGTTTGGTCAAAGATACCAATTAATTCAAAAATATTTTTTTTCAATTTATCAAAATTTCCGCAATAAAATTGGGTTGATTGTAACAATAAATTATCTATAATTTTATTATAATTATTTTCGAATTGTTCATGATTATTTTTATAAGTTTCTTCAATTTTAATTATATTTTGTAAATTGAACATTTCTTTACTAAATAAATGATTATTTAAATCTATATTTTCGAAGGAATTTTCTATTGAAAAGAATATTCTGAAAAATTCCATAAATTTATTTTTATCATTATTTATTAATTCTTGACTATATAATAGCATTGCTCTAATGAAAGATTCTATTATATTAAAAAGACATATATTTACTGATTTTGTATAAGATTTGCATCGTTTAGATTCTTCATATTTTATTTTTTTTTCGTTCAAATAATTTTTCATGATTTCATCAAAATTATCACAGAAATTAATTACATCTAAATATTTATCTAAGAATTCTTTGATAATTTTCATATATCCTTGAGTAAAAATAAAAATAGTGACAAATTCATCTAATGGGTCTTGAATATTATTTTCGAATTTATTATCATATTCGCAAGTATCTAATTTTATTTTTATAAGTAATTTCAAAAAATTGAGCAATTTAATATTTGATTCATAATCTATATTCTTTCTTTCGCTATATTTAATTATGAAAAACACTAAATAATCATCTAGTAGAAGTTCTCTAAGATTTAAATTAAATATTTCTTTAAAGAAATCAATTTTCATTATTTGATTCTTTAAACCTTTTTTATATTTTTCTAAATTTTCTTTATAGCATTTTTCTTTTTTTATTATTCCTTTATCATCTTTAATTCTTTTTCTTAAAGAATCTTCATTTTCAGAAAAGTCTTTACAGTTTTCATTAAAATATTTTATTAATTTATTTATGCTTTGTCTACTTTGTGGTATTTTTAGACTATTATATATTGATATTTGATTCGCATTTATATCCATTTTTAAATTCTTTGTTAAAATTATTGGTTTTTCAAAATAGCCTGTAACTAAATTTTTAAAGTAGTCATTTTTCAAAAGAGAATTAATATCTTTATTAATTAAAAAACAATTCAATATATTATCATTCAAACTTGCATAAATAATTCTTAATAAAAATTTGCAAAAGGTAATACTTAATTTTGAACTTATTACTTCAATAAAATCTATATCATTTATTTCATTAGTATCAGATAAGAAAATATCTTTAATACTATTTTTAAATTTTTTTCCTTGTGTTTTTAAATTAGTAATAATTTGGTCTTGTAAAAATTTATTATTTATAATTAATTCTGTTAATTTAGATATATAATTTCTTTTATTTATTTCTTTTGTTTCAAATAGAATTTTACAATTTAAATAATTAATAACCATAAATATTTTACTTTTTATAAATTCAGGATTATAAATATACTGTTCTGCAACAATATCACTATTATTTTGTAGTATTTTGAATATATCTAAATTTTCCTTACCATGTAAATTATCAATAAATATTTGATAATAATCATCATTAAAAAATGAAATTAATTCTTGTTCATCTTCTCGACGAATTTTTTTTTCTCTTTTTAATCTTTGCTTATGAATAATTAATATTATTAATTTTTCTTTTAATTTTGGATATTCCTTTTCTGAATAATCTATTATGTTATGAATAGAACTCATTTTATCTAAATCTTTTTCAGAAAATCTTAATATGAATAAATTTTTATCTTCTGATTCAGTAAAAGTTTTTAATATATAGGATAAATCAGATTCAGATTTGAACGATTCAATCATTTCTATCTTTATTGATTGTTTATCAAAAATGCCGAATTCATTTTTTAGACATTTATTTATTTTGAAATAATTTGTTTTAAATATATCTTTTGTAATAGGACTAAAAGTATAAATAATATTTCTTCTCTTTCTTATATTATTAAAAAAAGATACAAAATTCAAATAAGTCGACTTATTATATATATCCAACACAATATCGTTATAATTATTTTGCTTTATTCCTGAATTAATCATTGAAGCAATAATATCTTGACAAAAAGTTGGCACTATTATTTTAAAAACTTCTTTGATTAAATTTTCTTCATATTCTATACCTTCTTTTTTAAGCCATTCATATCTGTCTTTATAAGTATTTTTAATTTTGAATATTAAACCTTGAATATTATGCAATTGACAATTTATTAAAAGATTATTTAAATCTATTTTCAAATTCGGGTTATCATTAAATGAGCCAATAAGTTCAATATAATTTCTTATTTTTTTAGCTATAGATATATCTCTCTCATCTAAAATAATATTAAAATTAATAATATGTTTTTCAAATCTGTTCAAAAATGGTGGATCTATCTTTAATTTTTCAATTTGACTTTTACTAACTAAAACGATAACATGAAAATCTTTATTAACTTCAGAAGATATTTTAGCATATTCGAAAGCAATTCTTGCGAATTTTTTTTCGCCCATTAACGTAAAGTTCTGATTAAATAAATCATATAAAGAAGGATACACCATGTCTAAATCTTTCAATATCAAAATATTATCGGTTTCCATTATATATTTTATTTTATTTAATATTTCTTCACTGTATCTATTTGATTTTATATCGGATTTATATTTACTTCCGATTAATTCTATAAATCCCCTATTTTCAGAATTTAATAAAAATTTGACTATATCTCTCCCATCACTTCCTTCCGAAATAAGCATTAAATATCTTGTGCTTGAATTAGATATATTTGTTTTAATTACATCCAACACAGAAAAAGGTTTTTCATATTCTGCAATTGGATCATAATTTGATTGAAATAATTTTTTGAATAGTTCTTTTATTTTTATATTTGAAACTTCTAATCCACTAAAATTCCTATCTAAAGCATGCAAACCAGCTTCTGTCAATAATTTATTTTTATTATTGGTTAATTCATCTTTTCTGTCGATTAATTCTTTCATTGATGTTTTTATTAAATTATAAAAATCACGATTTCCATGGAAATCTTTATTTTCTTTTATACTTCCTTGAATATATTCTATATATTCATAATAGGTCTTTGCCAAAGTTTCAAAAAAGTCATTATTTTTTGAAGCTATATTTTTATTTAAAGATTTAGCAATGGTAATTGCAGTTTCTTCCAAATCTTTTGTATCATATTGAGTTATTGATAAATTTAAAGCACGATTTATTTTAGCAGCATCTAATTTCCAATTTGAGATTCCTAAAAAAGGTACTGAATCCTCAGTATCTTTTTCTAATAAATAATGTATTATTTTTAAAGGATTATTTATTGATCTTTCAGCTAAACCCATTTCATCAAAGAAAACAAGAGTAATAATTTTATTAACACTTTTTTCATTATTTTTTTTAGCTTTAACTGCTTTTTCGAATACTTGTTCAATTCCTTCAGAAGTACTTGCACCAGAACCTTGATAATAATATCTATATAATTTTCCTTTTTTTTTAAATTTTTCACTATTTGAATATTCTCCCTTTAGTGTATTATATAATATTTGAAAACTTAAAGATTTTCCTGTTCCAGGTTTACCGACTATAATTAAAGGAACAGAATTATCTATGCATGTTAAACAAGTGAATAAATTTTCTTTCAATGCTCGATTTAATGCTATTCCTCCGTCTTTATCTATTGTCATTTCTTTCGTGATTATATTAACTTCATTTTCTGGAACTAGCAAAAAATCGTTGAAAATATCTTTTAATTGTTCAATAAATAGCTCTCTGTATTTTCTTTCATTTAATCTTAAATAATAGCATAAATATAAAGTCATATTTAAACTATTTTTTAAAGAAGCATAATCTTTTCCATTAAAATATTTTATGAAATATTCGAAAAATATACCGAATCTTCTGATTTCTCTTAAACTTACTGATGATCTATCAATAATTTCTCTAAGAAATTTATGACAAATAACTATACTCTGGATTATTTCATTTTGTATTTTATCCAAATCATCTTTGGAAATTTTATCAAAATCTTCAATTATTTTATTATTCTTAAATCGGGCCATGATATCTATTATTGTATTTTTTATATATTTTTCTTCATCTTCTGGTTGCAATGAACCAAAATCAAAAATAAAATTAAGTAATGAATGAGGAAGTGGATTTACCGTATATACTAAATTATTTAATTTATTTTTTTCGTTTGTGTTATGATAAATTAGACCACTTTCTTTCATTTTTTTTGTAATTACTCGGTATGGATTACATGCTGCTAAAAAAATGAAATTATCATTTATTTTTTTTCCTAAGTATGTATGATTGCACATTATTTCAGTGATTAATCCTAGTGAATTACAGGTATTTATTTCATCAAAAAAGATCCAGACTGATTTATTTTTGTCTTTTTGCTCTTCATATTTTTTGTTCACATCTTCAATAAATTCAACTATTTTTTGATCTGTAATACCCGCATGAATTTGCAATTTATGCCAATTTGGAGTTCCCCCTCCATATAATGTTGCCAACATTTCCAATAATTTAGTTTTTCCAACCCCAGTTTCACCCATCAAAATAACTGGTATTTTTGCTTCAATATTTAATAATATCCTTACCATTTTGATAAAATTATCCGCGACAAAAATATAATTTCCCGACTTGATACAAATTTCTTTTAAATCTTTAACAGATAACTTTTTAAAATCAAATATAATTCTTATTTGCTCCAAAAATTCCTCATGACTTAAATTTTTATAATCGATTAATTCTTTCAAAACATGATTAGGATCATGATTTAATGTTAAAACCAATTGCTCAGGATTCATATTAGCAAGTATGGATTCTCCAGAATTCCATAAAAATTTTAAATTTCTATAATTTTTTTCTGTTTCTATATTTGAAATAATACTTAAAGAATTTCCATCTTTATTGAAAAACACTAAACTTGGCTGTATTTTTTGGAAAGAAAATACTTCTTGCTTATTTGATTCATTTGCCATTAATTTTATTTCTTCTTCTTTCGCTTGTTTTTCATTTATTTGACCGAATATAACTATGCTTGAATTTTGTCTCAATAAAACCGTATCATATGGAGACCTTGTGAAAATTTTTGTTAAAGTAATGAAATTTGAAATTATTATGGGCCTTATATTTTCAATAATATATAATGTTATTCCATCATCTTGCTCTATAATAGAATGATCAAAATAAATATTATTTGTGAATTTAGTAAATTGGATAGATAGTATTTTTATAAAATTCATTTTTTGATAATAATTTTGGTTGTCAACATTAAAATATTTATTAATTATTTTTTCATATTCTTCTGCTGTTTTTGATATTTTTGCATCTAAATCAATATTTTTTTCTTTTATTTCATTTTTATCATATAAATTTAATACTTCTGCTACTATAGCAATTGGAGAATCTTTAATATATATGGCATTTTCTTCTAACCTTAAAGGATATAATTTGTCAATATGTATTATATTAAATAAATTCAGTAATTTATATTTTTTATCGAATTGATAAAATCCTTTTGGTATTTCTAAAATCAAATGAATATCATATCCTAAGTAGTATATATTCCTTTTTGAATCTAAATATCTTAAAATTATTAATTTAAATAAAGTCTCTACCATTAAATCATCATTGTCTGTTTCGGATAAATCCAAATGGAGATAATTTTCTTCTCCTTTTTTTATATCGATATTTAAATTAAACAAATTTTGAATTAAGTAATCTCTTGTGAAAGTTCCTCCTATTGGCAAATAAAAATATTGGCCTTTTTTATTCTTTACTTTGTTCTTTATTTCAGTGGTTTTACCATATCCTGAAAAATCTGCAGAATATAAATCAATTTTTTTGAATTCTTCGCATTCTTTTTTTGGCTTTTGAATATAAATATCACCATCTAATTTATTTTTTTCTGGAATAAACTTTTCGACAAATCTTGTTAATCCAGATTGAACTTTTTCATACATTATTAAAACATATGAATTAATTTTTCTATTTTTCTTTTCTTTATATAATATCTTCACCATTTTTATAAAGCTTTTAATTACAGTAAATTCTAAGCATTCAATATTTGTTATTACGAATAAAGTCGGTTCATTACAAAAGATAGCTCTATATAAAAATGCTTGTAATCCTTCAATTGATGTATCTTCATTGCAAATAAATAATGTATTAATAACAGGAATACTATTAGTTAGATTTAAATAAATATTTAATATATGCTCAATAATATCATTATTCTCACCTGATTTAACTCTTCTATATAATCCAGGAGTAAGTTTCTTTTCTTCCAAAACTTGATTTTTTTTAAATAATTGGTCAAAAGATAAATTATTTAGTTTAAATAATTCTTCTAAATAATTATTTATATTTTCAAGTTCATTAATATCATCATTATATTCATATTCTATTTCATGATTATTAATCTGATTTAAACAAACAGAATTTATAAGATGAAAAATATTTTTACTATTCTTGTGTTTTACTTGATTATATAATTGTATAAATTGCTGACTATAAAATAATCTTAATAAAGGAAAATTTTCATAGGCTTCTTTCAAGGAATTTTTAAATGCACTATTCTTTTTCTTATAATCTTCCATTATATCTTTTAAGACTTTTCCATTTTCGTCGGTTGTTATAAAATTTTTAACATTTAATTTTAAATTTGTTAAATAAGGATATCCAGTTTGGAGTAAACTATTTAATGTTAAAGTTAATTGCTTTAAATCATCTATTAAATTAATATATTCTTTCGACATTTTTTCCTTGTCTATAATTTGTTCTTCATTATCTTCATTTTGTTTATTTAAAGAATTTGAATTCTTACTTGATAGTAATATTTTATTCCTTAATTCTTCAATTTCTCTGATATCAATTATTTCGTTTTTTTCTACATTATCAATAATATGCTTATAATTCATTTTAAATGTGAAATAATCTGTCGCATTATCTTTGCATATATCTATTGAAGAATCCATAACTACTATTTTAATTTTTTCTATCGTCACAACAGGATTTTCATGAAATAGTTGATATACTCTTTTAATTTCACCATAGACATTTTGATAACTTTGAATTCTTCCTAATATTTCAGGATTATTATTCATTTCTTTCCCAAATATTTCTATTAATGATTTATCAGTCTTTACTTCTTTATTAGTAAATATTGTATTAAAAAATTCGAATACATATATTAAATTATCTATATCAGATGTTTGTAATTCTGATGCTGCATTTTCTACTACGAATTCATTCAAATTTCTTATTTCTAAATGAGAATCTCTAATATCCTTAAGGAAAATTATAGCATCTTTTTTGATAGTGTTATAAAATTTAATTAATGATGTTTCTTCCTTAATATCAAATCCTTTTTCCATTAAAATTTTGATAGCTTCATTTATTTCTTCCTTGTTTACATCTTCAGTATCTATTTTTTCTATTAAATTATTAATTTCTTTACTATATTCAGTTAATTCAATATTTTCTATTTTTTCATATGCTTCAATGAAAATTTTAATTCCTTCTAATAGTTTTGAGACTTTATCTTTTTTTGAATAACTTATTAGGTCATTTAATAAATCGTTTTTGATATATTCTTCTTGATTTAAATCTTTAAATTCCTCAATTGTAAATTGTATTTCATCTTGTAAATTATTACCATGGATAATTACTACACCTAAAATTTTATCAATATTTTCAATTTCAAAAAATTTAATTTTTTTTTCTTTTTGCATAATAATATTAGTTAAAATTTCTCTATATTTATCTAATGATATTTTAAATCTTTCCTCTTCAGATTTTTTATAATTTTCTTTATTTTTTTCATAAAATTCCATGAAAAATTTTGAATTTCCATATTTTATATTTTTACTATCTTCTAAAGCTTTATCTAAATCAAATTCAGGATTATTTTTAAAAAAATTATCTTCCGATATAATTGTTGATATATTTAATTTTTTTAATTCAATCAATTTATTTTTAATTAATGTTATTTGATTTTTCTTTGTTTCTTTATAAAATTGATCATAATAAGTCTTAATTAAATCCAATTGAGAAAATTTTTCTTTGCATTTGTTTAATGATTCTTTTAAATTTTGTAAAATATTTTCTGCTTCATCCTCTATTATAACTCTTATTTTATTCAAAAACGAATTTTCGTCGGACATTAAATTAATTATTTTTTCATAAGAAATATTATTATTTTTTAAATCACCGATAATTTTATTTCGTGTTTCTTCAGATTCATTAACGTAATCACAATTTCCAATTAATTCTTTTTTCTCATTATATATATTTTTCTGGAAAAGTTTATAAAATTTGAAGTTTTTAGTTTCTATTTTTGAATAAAAATCTTCTTCAGTTAAAATCTTTTTTTCTATTTTTTTGAAAAATTCTACAACAAAATCTTCATTACTAGTTCCTTTTAATAAAGAAATTAGTATTTCATCATTAATTATATCATTTTTATTAAATTCAATCATAAATGATATAATTGAATCTTTCATGAGAACATAAATTAATTCTTTTTCTTTTTTATTAATTAAGAAACAATAATAATTATATGCAAATTTATTTAATTCACTTAGACTATTTGCTATTTCATTTAGTTTATAATTTTCCCCATTACCCGTAAAAGAAAGTATCCAAAAATTAATTATGTTATATGAATTCAAATTTTCTTCATTGGGGGCAGTTATCAATAATTCCTTAATTTTTTCATCAATTAAATTCATTAAATTTTCCTTGATGAGCTCCAAAGGAAAAATTTCAAAAATATTAATTATATCATTAAATTTGTGTATTTGTTCCAAAAACGCTTTATAAAACTTTATTTTATATGGATTAGGAGAATTATTATAAAGATTATATAGTTTAAAGTTTTTGATTAGTTCAATATTTTCTTTATAATCTTCGTGATCGCTTGAAATATGAATATATTTAAATATATCTGGATCTCTATTCACATTAGAGGAATAATGTTCTTTATAATAAAAAACATCTTTTGAAACAATAAATTCAATTATTTGTTTATTTGTCATCTTCTTTTCTTTATCTCGAATAATGCTCATTCCTTTATTATGAATATTTTGATAATATTTATTCATAATTCTTGTATCAATTTTATTTTCTCCTAATAATTCTTTTAATAATAAATAATCATCTAATTCTTTATTTTTATATTTTTCAATCATTTCATCAAATTTGTTATCATCAATGGCTAATAATTTATATTCTCTTTTCATATCAATATTAACTTTATTATTGATTTCTTTGAATGTTTTAACAATATTTTCGATATTATCAATATCATCAGGTTTATTCCACATTAATCCAATAAATGGTTTTTTTTCTTTATCTACTATTTTTATTATTGGAACCAAATGAGCATTAATGATATTTAAGAAATTTTCAATTCCAGTTCCCATAATTATTACAAATTGTAATGAATTTTTATCGCTTACTGCTTTAATTAATATACTTTGAAGTTTTTTAGTTTGTTCTTTCTGACGGGTCATTCTTCTTTCTAATTGAGCAAATAATATTTTACGGATAGTAAATAATAAATCAAAAAATATTTTGGCACATTCATCGTCATAGCTTACTAATTCCAATAATTTATCTATATCATATTTTGAATAAATATCCATTAAAGTATTCAAAACAATATTCTGATATTTAACACCAAAATTTTTTTTAACAAAATTATTATCTATATAATATTTTTTATCTAAAAATTTTTCTTTTCCAATAATTTTAACATTATTAAGACCTTCAGGCTCTAATCTAAAATCTCCACATTTATATAAAAATATCAGGATATTCTGTGCAGACAATTCTATACTTTTTTCATTATATATTTTTATAATTATTTTCTCAAGTAGATTCTTTTGAGTTATAAAACTCATATTTTTATTATCTTCACTGAAAAAAAAATTTAAATATTCAGTGATATAGTCATTGTCACTAATTTTAGTAAAGTAATTATAAGTACTTTTACTTTCTAAATATTCTAATATAAATGTATTTTCGTATCCTCCTTTTATTTCTATTTCTGATTCCAAAATAATATCTATATTTTCTCTTAGAATACTATCATCTTTAATTCTGGCATTAATAAATAACTTTTTTATTTGTTTATCAGACACCACTTGAAAAAGATATAATTTATTATTTCCATAAATATTTTTGGAAATATCTATTAAATAAAAATCATAATTAATATAGTTTGAACCATTTGCATTTTGAAAAACAGCTAATTCAATGTCTGATATTGGAGTATCCGAACATAAAATAAAAAAAATATTAAAATTAGCAAACTTCTGATAAGCTTCTTTTGTTTTTGCTAAATATTCAATTTCATTTGATTCCTTAAATTCTTTTTTAATAAGTCTTTGGGGCTTAATTTCTTCAAAATCATCGATATTATTATCCGCATTTTTAAGCTTTTTATTTTCATTTAAAAATTTTGATATTATATCCTTCTCTTCTAAAGTTAGTTTTTCATTTTTGTCAATATTTAATTCACTAATATCCTGATTAACATAATCGAAATTAATTTTTTCTTTCATAAATTTTATGATATCATCTTTACTGCTTTTTTCTGTAATGCTAATTGATTCATTTTTGTTTTGAATTTTTTTTATAAATTTTAATAGCATTTTTTTTTCTTCTGGTGGAGCATCAACATCATCATTTAATATAGTTTCATTAAGTTGAAATAAAAATTCTGCATCATAAAGATCATTTTTATTTATTGAATCTTCCGAAATATTTAATTCATTTTTTAAATAACTAATTACGTCTTCTTTGCTACTTTTATTTGTTATTTTAACTTCAATATCTTTTTCATTTAATGAATTAAAATATTCAATATATCTTAATAATCTGATTCTTTGTCCAAGGTTTAGCCCGAGTTTTTTCATATTTTCTTCATTTAAAGATTTTAGCTCATTTTCTTCTTTGATTCCACTTGTATCTCCTTTAAAGCCAATATATTTTTCAAAGAAGGATTTTATTTCTTCTTCATTCTGAATAGATATATTTTCCGGAATATTTTTCGGTGTTAATCTAGCTTGATTTTCTTTCAAAATATTTTTTATATTAGTACTGACTTTTAATCCAACCCCCAAGACTTTAAAATCTACTTTAAGTAGGACATCACCTGAAATTCCTTCATCAATTAATTTTTGGATTATATCTTTGCTTATTTTGCTAATTCTTTTTGAGAAATATTCAGCCACTTCTTCGCATGTTGATTCTATTGATAAAGTTAATTCACTCATTATAAATTATTATAATTAGTTAAGAACAATAAAAATAAAAATTTATAATTAGTTAACTTAACTAATTTTTTTTCTAAATTGATAGATGGGGATTGGGGATTGGGGATTGGGGAGTGGGGGTTGGGGGGTGGGGGGTGGGGGGGGGGGGCCGCGGCCCCAGCCCCCGCCCCCCCGCCCCAACC
>Ga0310695_10008734_pt1 | contig 15503 bp, 10 predicted proteins | sample RumenRJG_04DNA_FD_203882 | JGI IMG/M metagenome (GOLD analysis project Ga0310695, IMG submission 203882) | Bovine rumen microbial communities from Lethbridge, Alberta, Canada - RJG_04 (v2) (version 2) | ecosystem: Host-associated > Mammals > Digestive system > Stomach > Rumen | place: Canada...
GTCATCAGGCGGAGCATCGATACATAATAGGTATAAAAACGCAGACCCACATCCTGTATGTCCACCACGAGCACGTCGAAGCGCTGCATGGCTTCGTCGGAGGGACCATTGCGCCCGGCATCGTAGAGCGATAGGATGGGGATGCCCGTGCGCTCATCGACAGAGCTGGCCACATGGGCTCCGGCATCGGCAGTGCCGCGGAAGCCGTGCTCAGGGCTGAAGAGCGTGGTCACCTCGACGCCCTGAGCCAACAGCAGATCCAGCACATGCTGGCCCGCGCTGTTGCATCCCGTCTGGTTGCTGAAGATTGCCACGCGCTGCCCTTCAAGCAGAGGAAGGTATAGATTGCTGCGCTCGTCGCCCAGAAGCAGCGGCTCAGACGATGTCCGCGCGCCAAGAGGGCACGAAACGACAAACAGGTAAGCAGCTACGAGAGCTACGAAACGACATACAGCATTGTTCCACATCATCATCAATATTCAACTAAATAAGATTATACGTTCTGTGTCTCATTTCCCTATTCCCCGTCGTCCCAGGAGTCATACTGACGGGAGCGGGCAGCACCGCTGCCGCGACCTCCGTAGCGGATACCGGCATTACCCTTGACATCGTTTACGCTCTGAGCCATCATCGAGATAGCTTGGATGGCCACCACTTGCAACGCTGGTTTCTGATAGTCCTTTTCCATTGTCTTGCGTGTAATTCTATTTGATAATCATTTTCTTTCCGATGTTCACATAAATACCCTTCGTAGCGGGCTTGCCATTGAGGCGGCGACTGTCAATCGAGAACCAAGCGTCGTTAGGGGCTGCATATCGTCCCTCTCCCTCTACCGTCTGTACTTATCTTCATCATGATCGTCGAGCATGGAAAGGTAGCTGATGTATCGGGTGGCAGCGATACGCCCCGCATCGACAGCCTCGCGCACGGCACAGCCCGGCTCGTGAGTATGAGTGCAGTTGCCGAATCGACAATCGGCTCCCGTAGCAAAGATTTCGCGGAAATAATGGGCCACCTCTTCGCGTTGCATATCAAAGGTACCAAAACCCTTGATTCCCGGTGTATCGATGAGAGCACCGCCCTCGGGCAGGAAGAACATCTGAGAGAAGGTGGTGGTGTGCATTCCGCTGTCATGTGCCGAACTGATCTCAGCCGTACGTGCCTCCGCCTCGGGCAGGAGGGCGTTCAATAGCGTGCTCTTCCCCACTCCGCTGTTTCCGCTCAGGAGCGAGACACATCCACACAGGGCCTCACGCACAGAATCGAGCCCCTCGCCACTCAGGGCACTGCATGCCCTGCACGCATAGCCCAGCGAAGAGTAGAGGGTGCACAGTTCGTCGAGGCGCCTACGCTCGACGGTATCATAGAGGTCCGTCTTATTAAATATAAGAAGTACGGGCACGCGATAGGCCTCGGCACTGGCCAGGAAGCGGTCGATGAAGGTGGTGCTCGTCTCGGGATGAGCTATGGTGACCAGCAGCACAGCCTGATCCACATTGGCTGCGATGATATGGCTCTGCTTCGAGAGGTTTGATGCACGACGGATGATATAGTTGCGGCGATCAAGGATGTCATCAATGAGTGCCGAACGCCCATCGGGCTGTGGCGATATACTCACACGATCGCCCACAGCCACCGGATTCGTGCTGCGGATGCCTCGCAGGCGAAAGTTGCCCTTGACCTTGCAGTCGTAGAGCGTCCCCTCGTCCGCTTGCACCACATACCAGCTCCCCGTGTTGCGGATAACAAGTCCTGTCACTGGGCGATTGCCTTAGACGGTCATGATCTCCTTCTCCTTGGCGGCCAGGAGTTCGTCAATCTTCTTGATATACTTGTCGTGCGACTTCTGCAGCTTCTCCTCGGCATCCTTCTCGACATCCTCGGAGAGCCCGTCTTTAATGCCTTTCTTCAGTTTGTCAATGATCTCACGACGGGCGGTGCGCACGCTCACCTTGGCCTGCTCGCCTTCCTTGCCACACTGCTTGGCCAGCTGCTTGCGACGCTCTTCGGTCAGGGGCGGGATGCCCAGACGGATAATCTCGCCGTTGTTCTCCGGCATGATGCCCAGGTCGCTGTCGATGATGGCCTTCTCGATCACTCGGAACATGCTCTTGTCCCACGGTTTGATGACGATGGTGCGAGCATCGGGCGTGGTGATGGATGCCACGTTGGTCAGCGGGCCCATCGTACCATAATTGTCCACACGGATGCCATCCAAAATCTTCACATTGGCCTTCCCGGCACGGATGCGGGCCAGCGTTTCCTCCAGATACATCACTGCCTCTTCCATTTTCTCCTCGGCAACTGTGAGAGTCTCTTTTACGTCTATCATAATCGTTATATTTAAGATGAATTAATGAATCATTCGTGCTATTGAGAGCTATTGACGAACAAAAGTATTAGATTAATTTTAAAAAAACAAACAATTTGATTTCCATTTAATGATTTTTCTCTATATTTGCACTTCAGAACCCCCAAATGGCATGAATACGGACCAAAGAATAGGCACATTACTGGAACATCTGGAGCCCATCACCTTGGAACAGATGTCGGAGATCAGGCTAATGAACCGGACGGATACCAAATTCGTCACGGACAAGGAGAATTTGGTCCGTCTGCTGGAACTTACACAGGGGAAGTATTTCGCACAGGTGATCGAGGGGAACCGGGTGGCCAACTACATGACCACCTATTGGGACACGGACGGACACCGCTTCTACCTGGAGCACCACAACGGACGCGCCCCGAGGCAGAAGGTGCGCGTGCGAACCTATCTGGACAGCGGCATCACCTTCCTGGAGGTGAAGACGAAAAACAACCATGGGCGCACCAAGAAGAAACGCGTGAAAGTGGACGACCAAAGTATCACGGGAGCCGAAGGGAACAATGAGTTCCTGGACAGTCTGGTACACCTAAAGGTGGAGGACATGCACCCCATCGTACGTAACCGTTTTCATCGCATCACCCTCGTAAACTATGCCAAAACGGAACGCCTCACAATAGACTACGACGTGAACTTCCACAACTTCGAGACGGGAAAAGAGGCCGACACGGGACAGCTCGTCATCATCGAGCTGAAGCGTGACGGCAACGTCTTCAGCCCTGTGCTGGAAATGCTGCGCCAACTGCGCATCAAGCCCTCGGGCTTCAGCAAATACTGCATCGGCAACGTGATGACTAACCGCCGATTGAAGCAGAACATGTTCAAACAGAAACTCGTGCGGCTGAGTAAACTGGCCCACACAGACTTAAGAAGTAATCAATAACTCTCCTAATCACATAGAACTATGATGGACATCATTTCGAAATTAAACTACGACCTGGGTAATTTCATCGGCGTCACGCTCTTTGACCCACAGCATTTCATCTCACTCGTCATCCGATTCCTAATTAATCTGGCTGTCGTGAGCATCATCGCGCGATACTTCTATTATCCACGTAGCCATCGTCGCGACTACATGTTCATCTTCATCCTCATGGCTATGAGTATCTTCATGCTGGTGACGCTCATGGAAGGCGATGCCATGAACCTGGGTGCCGCAATGGGCCTCTTCGCCATCTTCGGCATCATGCGCTTCCGTACAGAGGCCGTCCCCATCCGCGAGATGACTTATCTCTTCATGCTCATCGCCCTTAGTGTGGTCAATGCGCTGGCACGCGCTGAATATCACCCGAAGGCCGACTATTGGGACGGCGTAGGCATAGTGACCATCCTGTTTGTCAATCTCGTCTTCATCCTCATGGCCTGGCTCTTTGAGAGCAGCCGCCTCGTGAGCAGCAACTGCAGCAGGTACATCATCTACGACAACGTTGACCTGCTGGCCCCCAACAAACGCGAGGAACTAAAGGCCGACCTGGAGAAGCGTACAGGACTGAAGATACTGCGCCTCGAGGTGGGAATCATCAACTACCTGAAGGACAGCTGCCTCATCCGCATATACTACGATGAGCCTGTCGATCGCGGAAGCAGCATCGAAGAGGTGACAAAGATGCCACGCATCTGAAGAGACGAGATGTAACGAAAATGTAATCAGACAATAAACCAAACTCTCGTTCGTTTGTCATACCTTTGCAGCGAGAACAATGTCGAACAAATAAAAACGGGCGGACTACGCCCATACAACACAGACAATGAAACGTACGATAAAGATTCTTCCCCTGTTGCTGTTCCTACCCCTCCTCGGGCATGCCGAGGACCGCTACGGCACATGGGCTGAGATAAGCTTGGAAAAGAACTTGGGCACCACAAAGCAATGGAGTATCGGAGCATTCACAGAGATGCGTGCCCAGGAGAGAGAGAGATGGAGCATCGGAGCCGACATCGGCTACAAGCCCATCAAGTACCTGAAACTGGGAGCCTCCTACAGTTTCCTCTACCGCTACCGCCCCGAGAACCAGCGCGAGCACTACAAGGACGACGTGGTGAGCGACGATAACTGGAACGGATACAACATCCGCGATGCCTACTGGTCGCCTCGTCACCGTGCCTGCCTGGAAGCCACGGGTACCGTGAAGCTGTGGAAGTGGCTGCGTATCTCGCTGCGCGAGCGCTACCAGTTCACCCATCGCATGCAGAGCACCGCCGAGGACACCAAGTACCGCTACTCGAAACTATATAACGGCAGCGGGGACTTCCTGGGATATGAACTCAAGGACGGGTATCCCGAGACGGAGACAGATACCATCGGGACGGAAAACGACCATATCCTGCGCAGTCGTCTGAAACTGGCTGTGGACAAGAAGGGATGGAACTTCTCCCCCTTCGTATCAGCAGAGTTGCACAACAGCCTCAACAGTGGAAAGGACTTCAACCTCGAGAAGGTGCGTACAGCCATCGGCTCGGGCTACAAGTTCAACAAGCACAACGAGATCACGCTGGCCTACATCCTCACATTCGACATCCACGACGACGAGGCACCTTATGCCCGGGTGCACCAGCGACTACACGCATTCAATATCGGATACAACTATAAATTCTAATTAATTCAATCTTACGACTATGAAGAAAATGGTAATATGTGCTGCCCTACTGGCAGTTTGCACACAGGGGATCAAGGCTGATGAATACAACTACCTGACCGTGGCATACAACAACATCGAGCAGAGCATCACGCTGAGCAAGGTTCAGAAGATCACCTTCAGCGCCAGCGAGGTCATCGTGGCCACCACCGAAGGAAACGTCACCTTCCCCCTCAACCAGATGGAGAAAATGACCTTCACCGCCGAACCGACTGCCATCGAGAAACTGCCCGAAACAACAGACAACCTGCGCTTCGAGAACGGACGCCTGCAGACGGGTAACGGCATACTGCGCGTATACAACGCTGGCGGAGCACTCATCCACATCGCCAACGTGACGGAAAAGAAAGGATCCGTGGACTTCAGCACCCTGCCCGCAGGACTCTACATCGTCAGCCAAGGCAAAGAGACCATCAAGATTAAGAAATAACAGAACATGAAGAAGTTCCTACTTTCAGCACTGATGCTGACCGCTCTCAACACGGCATCGGCTCAACGTTTTATGCGCATCTGGCAGGGAGGCGAGAGCACACGCATCGCCCTGCAGGACATCACATATACCGACAGCGGAGCCCGCATCAGCGCCGACGGCGTCACATACCAGACCAGCGAGGTGGACAGCATCACCATCGTAAAAGAGGTGGACGTCACCTTCAGCGGCACCACAGCTACCGTGGACCTGGGCAACTCGACAGACATCACGTATGAAATCAACGGAGCCCACGTCACGCTGACCAACACGAACACCACCGAGGAGATGGAAGTGGAAGTCACCGGCAGCAGCACCAACGGCTCGCTGACCTACGTGGGCAGCTATAAAACGAAGATTCACCTCAACGGAGTCAATCTGACATCGCTGCAGGGAGCCGCACTGGACATCCAGAACGGCAAGCGAATTGACCTCATCCTCGAGGACGGAACCACCAACACGCTGGTCGATGCCACCACCGGCGAGCAGAAGGCATGCCTCTACTGCAAGGGCCATCTGGAGATCTCCGGCAGCGGCAGCCTCAACGTTACGGGCAACACCCGGCACGCTATCGCCACCAAGGAGTACTTCATCCTCAAGAAGAGCACCGGAAACATCACCATTGCCAAGGCTGCCGGCGATGCCATCCATGCAGGACAGTATTTCCAGATGAATGGCGGCACACTAAACATCAGCGGCATGGCAGGCGACGGCATCCAGGCAGAGATTACCGACGACCCCACCGAGGAAATGAACGGACAGGTGCTCATCAAGGGCGGCTCCATCACGATGACCGTAGCTGCCGACGACACCAAGGGCATCAAGAGCGACTCGCTCATCACCATCTCAGGCGGAACGTTTGACATCACGGCATCGGGAGCCGGCACCAAGGGTATATCCTCGGGCACCGACATGATTATCAACGAGGACGACAACACCACGCAGATAACCATTAAAGCCACGGGCAGCAAGTACACCGACCCGGTGACGAAGGAGAGCAGCAAGTGCATGGGCATCCGTGTGGTAGAAGACCTTACTATCACGGCCGGAACCATCAACATCAGCAAGACCTACTCCAGCAGCAAGGGAATCAAAGTGGGAGGCACATATTATGCCAAGGGAGGCAACGTCTCGGCAGACGTGGATGCCACTGCCACCGTGAAGTAAACACTTGCGACGCATATCAAAGCTACGCCCCATGGCCGCACTAAAAGAGTGCATGCCATGGGGCGTAATCTGTTCTACGAAGCCGCACAAAAACCTTCAGAAAGGAGAGTCCCAAAACGCGACGTGCCACACCGGCTTGCGAGGCGTGCCGCATCAGCCCGCGAGGCGTACCGCATCGGATTGCGAGATAGTACCGCATGGAAAACACACGATACGATCACACAATCTTACTTCGTCGGCATCTCCTTCAGCAAGGCCTTGAGGAAAGTCCAGAACTTGGCCACCGAAGGAATCAGGCAACGCTCGTCGGGCGTGTGGGGGCTACGCAGCGTGGGACCGAAGCTCACGAGATCCATCTTCGGATAGACACCGCCGATAATGCTGCACTCCAGTCCGGCATGGCACACCTGCACCTTGGCTTCCTCCTGGAAAAGATTGCGATACACCTCGACCATCGTGGCCGTAATGGGGCTGTCAAAGTTGGGTTGCCATGCGCCATACTGCCCCCCGTACTCCACCTTCATACCAGCCATCGAGAAACAGCTCTCCTGCATCTCCTGGATGTATTCCATCATGGTCTCGTTGGAACTGCGGGCCAGGATGAGCACCTTGGCCGTTCCCTCGCCGATATTCACGATGCCCAGGTTGCTGCTCGTCTCCACCACCGAGGGAATGCTCGGAATGTTGCGCAGCACACCATCGTGACATGCCATCAGCGCGTCCACGAGATTGTCCTGAATCTCCTCGGGTACAATGCCGGCAGGAAGCGGGGATGTTTCCACACCAAGGCAGATATTTTCCTCCACACCGCGGAACTCGTCGGCAAACACTTGCTGGCAATATGCGGCCAGTTCCTTCAAATCGTCCAGGTTTTCAGCAGGCAGGGTGAGCACGACCTGAGCCGTACGGGGAATGGCATTGCGCATATTGCCGCCGTTCCAGGAGGCAAGGCATGCGGCATCGTCCTTGATAGCCTGACGCACGAAACGGGCCATCAGCTTATTGGCATTGGCACGTCCCTCGTTGATTTCCAGTCCGCTGTGACCACCACGCAGGTTCTTCAAGGTAACCTTCACCGCCACGTCGCCCTCCTCGGGCTTCTCTTCCTTATATTGTAGGGAAGCATTGATGTTCACACCACCGGCACTGCCGATGACAAACTCGCCCATCGTCTCATTGTCGATATTCAGCAGGATGTCGCCCTTCAACGTGTCGGCTGCAAGATGGTTCACGCCATACATGCACGTCTCCTCGTCGGCCGTGATGAGAGCCTCCAGCGGACCATGCACCAGGTCCGTGCTCTCCATGACAGCCATGATGGCAGCCACGCCCATGCCGTCGTCAGAACCCAGCGTCGTGCCCTTGGCCTTCACCCACTCGCCGTCGATGTAGGTCTCGATGGGGTCGGTCTCAAAGTTGTGCGTACTCTCGTCCACCTTCTGCGGTACCATGTCCATATGGGCTTGCAGCACCGCTGTCTGGCGATTTTCCATACCAGGCGTGGCAGGCTTGCGCATCACGATATTCTCTGCACCGTCCTTGAAGGCCTCGATGTCGTGTTCCTTCGCCCATGCGAGCAGGAACTGCTGTACTTTCTCCAGATGACCACTCGGACGGGGCACCTGTGTGAGCAGATAGAAATTCTTCCAGATAATCTGCGGGTCAAGTTCTTTGATTGTCATACGAATGTTAGTTATATTGGTTTATGAATTAGTTCTTGAGCCGTTCATCCCTTGAGTTGGCGGCAGGGGGCGTAAAGGCCAATGCTGCCATAGCCTCGAGACCGAGAACGACGATAAGGAGCGTCTGCAACGTATGCACGATGAGGACAAAGAGGGCTGCGTCTGTCTCGCCTACACCGTAAAGCACCAGCACGGTCTTCACGGCAAAGTGCCACGGGCCGGCACCGTTCGGAGTGGGCACCAGCACAGCAAAACACCCCACCACGAAAGCGACCCAGGCAGCCAGTGCGCCCACACCGGCAGTGAAATCGAAGCAGAAGAAAGCCAGGTAGAAATGCAGGTAATAAGACACCCAGATGCCCACGGAATAAAGTATGAACAGCCACGGCCGCTGCACACGGCGCACGGAGAGCATGCCGTCCATGAAGTCGTTCACCATCTCACGTGTCTTGGAGAAGAAATCAAGACGGCGGAAGAGTACGATGCCTGTGATCACGATGAAAGCCAAGCATACGGCAGTCACCAGATAACCAGTGGCGGTAAATCCCTGCAAGAAGCCCGACAGGGAAAGGCCCGTCTCGCCCAGGAAGCGGATGAAAACTGGCAGCTGAGTCAGCACAGTGGCCAGCGAGAAGAGCGCCACCATGCTCATGTCCACCACACGTTCCGTCACCACAGAGCCCACACCGCGGCTAAAGCTGATACCCTCATAGCGATGCAGCACGCCACAGCGCAACACCTCGCCCGAGCGCGGCACCACGAGGCTGCTGAAGTAGGAGAAAAAGACAGCATGCAGGCACGTGCTGAGGCGGGGACGCAAGCCCATCGGAGCCAGCACCTGCCGCCACCGCAAGGCACGGAACGCCTGAGCCGAGATTCCGAAAGGAAAACTGAGCCACATCCATTCCCACCGCATGTCAGAGCGTACGGCCTGCATCAGTTCATCCCACGGAAAACCGCGGTACATCCACCACAGAACCGCAACGGCAAAAGCCAACGGTGCCACCACTTTCAGCATTATGGAAACCAGTTTCTGCATATTTCCCGTCTTCTCTGCCTGCAAATTTAGATAAAATCCTCGAGACTTCGCGTCTGTCAGAGAAAGAAATTGTATTTCAGGCAAAGCAAAGATGTGCTGAACAACAAAAAAAGCACCTTGCAGATCCAATGAATCCCAAGGTGCCTCGTACCCAGAGCCGGGATCGAACCGGCACGCCTTGCGGCATTGGTGTTTGAGACCAACGCGTCTACCAATTCCGCCATCTGGGCATTTTGCAGGTGCAAAGGTAGGTGTTTTCCGGGAATATGCCAAACTTTTATACGTTTTTTTGCCCGTCACGAACTAAAACCTTGTCGGAAGGAAGAGAGCAGATGGTATAGCAAGCTGAAAAGAAAGGTGAAAATTGGCAGATTATGCCGTTCGGACACGCCTTTTTGGAATTATTAACACGAGAAACGGGCCGTACGTCGTTTGTTTTATGTAGCTTTGCAACGTGATAAATGAAATGGTATGCGTAAGATTCGAATTCTCCTTTTTATATGTGCCTCTCTCCCATTGCTGGCTATGGCATCTGGGAACGGCAATCAGGGCCGGCTGGCCAAACTGCTCGAACAGATGACGAAACGTGAGGAGGTGACTCCCGACAGTTTCTTCAGCGACGTGCTCATGTTGCGGCAAGAGATTGCTGCACAGCAGGACTCCACGTCCAAGGCAGTCTATCGTGCTGCTCTGGCCCATCTGCTAGCATCGAACGCCCACCGTTCACAGACCTACCGCCGCAAGACGGCCAGCCATCCTGACAGCATTCAGGAATGGTCGCAGCAGGAATACATCCAGCATTCGGCAGCACTTTACCGCCAGGCCATGCACGACCTGACATTGCTGCACGAAGCACGTAGCAGTGAATGGGTGCCATTGGTGAACCGAGGGCGCGACGAGGCGGTATATGGAGGCGACATGCTCAGCGTGGTGTGGCTGGCACTGCGGAACGACATGACACCCGACGTGCGCCGTCAGCATCATCTGGCAAGCTATGCCGAGATGACAGACTTCTACCGCAATCAGCACCTCCCCGAGGCGGCGCTGCGTATCATGCTCGACTCACTGGACGAGAATTACATGAAGCCTAAGGCGCGTCGGGCCACGCTGCTACGTCTGCGCGACGAGTATGTAGCACTGCCCGCCTGCGCCCTGGTCTATCTGCGCCTCTCCGAATTGCCCTTGGAGGACGCAGAGCGTGCCGGATTCCGCATGCAAGGAGATGACGAGGCGATGCAAGACTCGACACAGCGTGCCCAGCTGGCCTGGGTAGAGGAAGGCCTGGCACGCTATGGTTCATCGCCCTACCGAGCCGAACTGGAAAACCGACGCGACCAGCTGCAGCATCCACTCTTCGCGTGGAACTATCGTGAAGCGTACTATCCAGACACCGACGTGGCAATTCCCCTGAAGGCACGCAATATGCGGCGAGCCGAGATCCGTCTTTACAGGCTGCCCGCCACCTTTGACATAGAAGGGACCCCCCAGCAGAGACTCGACGCCATACGGCGCAGCGGCAGCCTCATCCGCACGTTCCGCCACCAGTTCACTGCCGCGCGTCCCGAGGAGCAGGTGTGCGACACCCTCATGCTGCACACTCCGTCGCCCGGTCATTATGTCCTTTTGTTTGACGGCGAGCCACGCGTGACGCTGACGCACAAGGAAGCACCGCAAGTGATGGAATTCTACGTCACGGCACTCGATTATGTCCTCGTAGGCCTGCCCAACGACCAGTTGCGATTCTGCGTAGTGGACGCACGGACCGGCGAGCCTCAGAGCGGCGTTCGCGTGAACTTTTACCGCACATGGAGAAAAGAGGGAGAACAGCGCGAGCTGCTCACCAGCCGCACGTCGGGCGAGAACGGCCGAGTAGAGATTGCACCCACATGGAAGGACCAGGAAGCAGCCGTTTCCCTGTCGCGCGACGGAGACGACTGTGGCAGGATAGTGGGGGTTCACAGCAGCTGGGCATATCGTCCCCAGCCGCAGCGCGACTCGGTCCACCACGTGCAGCTCTTCACCGACCGCAGCATCTACCGGCCCGGGCAGACCATCTACGTATCGGCCCTCACCTACCGACAGAAGGAGTGGGACGCCACGACCGAGAAACGTACCCACAAGTTGACCTGCGACGGCCCGCAGAGAGCATGTCTTGCCGAACGCGACATCACGACAGACGAGCTGGGCACCATGCACGACTCCATCGTCCTGCCTGCCTCGGCCATGCCCGGGAACTACATTATCCGATATGCCGGTGCCGATGCCTGGGTGAAGGTCGAGGAATACAAACGTCCCACATTCCGTATCGAGCTGGAGGATGGCGACTTCACCACCGACCGGCATCAAGGTGCGGGAACGAGCAAGCCAGACACTGTGACGATACGCGGCCGCGCCGTCACATACAGCGACGTGCCGGTGACAAACGCGCGGGTAACAGGCACGATGTATTGGAACACAAGCCACTGGTACCGACGACCTGAGCCGTTCCACACGAACGAGAAGATTGACACCCTATGGACCGATGCCGAAGGGCGCTTCACCCTACGGCTTCCGGTAAAACCTACAGCCAAGGACATGAGGTACGGCATGTGCGTCACAGTAGAGATCGACGTGCTCAGCCCCCAGGGAGAGACACAGCCAGCACGGCACACCATGTCGCTGTGCACCACGCCGCTGCGCCTCTTGGGAACCGTTCCCGCGCAGACAGACAAAGGGCGACCGACACCTTGGATGCTGACAATGTATGACCGCATGGAGAGGCCTCTGGAGGGTGACATTGCCTGTGAACTGCTCACCGAGGCCGGCACCACGGCCCACCGCTTCACGCTGAGCTCCGGGAAGAGCGCGGTGCCCGAGGGGCTTGAAAGCCTGCCCTCAGGCCGTTACCGGCTGAAGGCACATGCAGAGGCAAACGGCGACACTGCCAGCTACACGGCGTCCATCATGCTCTTCAGCATGGATGACACACGGCTGGCCGTGGACACCACCCTGTGGGTCTATCAGCCCGACGACACGTTTGCCCCTGGGCAGCCCAACCGCATACAGATAGGCAGCAGCCTGCCTCAGGCGTGGGTGCACTGCATCGCGACATCGGAAAACAGCCTGGCCATCGACACCGTCTTCTGCCTGCACGACAGCGTCTTTGTCTTTGAAATTCCCTATCGCGAGTCCTACGGGCAGGGGGCAGGCATCAGTCTGCTGACATATCACGAGGGCGCCACACAGAGCCGTCGCCTGCAGCTACGCCTGCAACAGCCCGACTACAAGCTACGCCTGCACTGGGACACGTTCCGTTCTCGCATGCGACCCGGCGACCAAGAAACATGGACACTCAGTGTCAAGCAGCCCGACGGCACACCCGCCCGTGCCAATGTAATGCTCTCGCTCTATGATGCTTCGCTCGATGCCTTTGCCCCCCACAGCCTCAGCCTATGGATTTCCCGAGGCTACCACCTAAAGTCACCCGACTGGCACCATTACGGAGCCTTCAGTCTCTCGCAGTACGGCTCGCTCCCGATCTCCCTCAAATGGCGCCGGACATACAGTTTCACCCCCTCTCACTGGGAACAGCGCTACTTCCCCACCCTCGCCATGGAGGAGATGGTACTCTATTCCGCAGCCTCGCCCAGCACGCGCAGCGTCAAGCGGATGGCCAAGAACACCACGGTGACTATGGCAGCAGCAGCCCCCCAGAGCATCAGCGAGGACGACCTGAAGGATATGGGCTTCGAGTCGGCCGACCAAGCACTCAATAGCCAGATTGCCGGACTGCCGATGGAAGAAAGCGCCGCTGGCAATGCCGAGGAAGCAGAGACTGAGGAGGATGCCGACGAAGCCCTGCAGCCTCTGGATGCCACGATGCTACGCACCCGGCTGAACGAGTTGGCTTTCTTCATGCCGCAGCTGCGCACGGATGAGACAGGTGCGGTGAATATCGCCTTCACCCTTCCCGAGAGTCTCACTGCATGGCACCTCACAGGATTTGCCCATACACGCGACTTGATGACGGCAGGCATCGACGAGACCATCGTGGCTCAGAAGGAGCTGATGGCCGAGCTTCACCTGCCACGCTTCCTGCGCGACGGCGACCGCGCCATGCTGACAGCCAGCATTCGCAACGTCAGCGACACCCTGCAGACAGGTCAGGCCACGTGGCAGATTATGGATGCCGAAAGCGGGAAAATACTCCAAAGCAGCCGCTTTGCTTTCGCCCTGGCCGCACGTTCCGACACCACATATCACATCCCCCTCAGCGCCACGATACAGCACCCGATGCTCGCCGTGCGATGGCTGGCACAGACTGCCGACGGCTCGGACGGCGAAGAGCGCCCCCTGCCAGTGCTCTCGGCCATGCAACCGATTACGGAGACGCGAGCCTTCAGCATCCGCGGAGCACAAACGTGGAAGATGGACCTGCGCAAGCTATTCTCCTTCGACAGTCCCGGTGCAGTAAACCGTCGCCTGACGGTGGAATACACCGCCCGCCCCATGTGGCTGGCTCTCCAGTCGCTGCCCTCGCTCATGGCACCCACCCGCAAGGACATCCTCTCGCTCACGTCCTCCTACTATGCCGGTTCGCTGGCTGCACACATCGCCCGCACAGTGCCGGGCATGCAGCAGGCGGTGGAGGAATGGAAGGCAACAGGCATGGAGGAGAGTCCACTCACGAGAAATCAGGAACTGGCCGACATGCTGCTGCAGGAAACACCCTGGATGATGGAAGCCGAGCAAGAGAAGGCACGCCGCCAGCGGCTCGTGACGCTCTTTGAAAGCGAAGCACAGACAGACCGTCGCATGACAATCCTCCAGGCCATGCAGGCCCTGCAACAGGCAGATGGTTCCTTTGCCTGGTATCCCGGCATGCGCGGCAACTCATACCTGACATGCTCCGTAGCCTATCTGTTCACACGCCTGCGGGTGATGACCGGCAGCGACACGCCTGATGCCGCCACGCAGACAGCCTCCCACATGTTAGCCCGCGCACTGGATTTCCTCGAGAAAGACGTGGCCCGCGAGGTGGCCGAGGCACGCAAGATGAAGCATCCCACCATCAGCCACCTGAGCATGCAATATCTCTATCTGGCTCTCCGTTCAGGCACCAGCCGCCACGGCGATGCCGCTCGCGACATGAAGTTCCTGCTCGACCTTCTGCGACAAGATGCCCCAGAGATGCAGGGCGAGCAGCGGGCACTGGCAGCCATCGACCTCTCTCTGGCAGGCGAGAAGAAGCAGGCGCGGCAGCTGATGGAGCGCTTCCACACCCTGCTCAGCCATCCCGACGGCACATACCTGGCCTATCCCAGCGGCTCGTTCACCAGCATCGACCGCAAGATACAGCGCCACGTCCAGGTGATGGAAGCCGTGGCACTAGTGGAACCCGAGGATACCGCCACGCTGCAAGGCATGCAGGAATGGCTCCTCCAGCAGAAGCGCACACAGGAATGGGAACAGCCCGTACAGACGGCCGATGCAGTATATGCACTGATGACCTCCCCCGGCTCCTCCGAGGGAGTGGAGCACCTGCTGGAGAAGCAGTTATCTCCCACCGGCGAGGGTACGGGAGAGGTAATCCTACACGACGGGCACAAGTCGGTAGCCCTGTCATGTCCTGAGACCGCTCTGGGCTACCTGCGTGAACGCGTGGACGGAGTGAAGGCACCCCGCTCGCTGACCGTCAGGAAGGCAACACCCGGCATCAGCTGGGGTGCCGTCTATGCCCAATATGAGATACCCGCCAGCAAAGCGGAAGCCCAATGGGAGGGCCTAAGGATAGAGCGTACAGTGGATCCGGGAAAAGAAGCTCACGCCATCCGAACAGGAGACCGCATCCACGTGCGCTACGTCGTAACCGCCGACCGCGACTACGAATACGTACGCCTCATGGCTCCGCGCCCCGCCTCGGCCGAGCCGGACACGCAGCTGTCGGGCTATCGCTGGCAGGGGGGCATCGGATACTACCGCGCCATCCACGACTCGGGCAGCGAGTTCTTCTTTGACCGTTTGCCACGCGGCACGTACGTCATCGAAGAGGACTGGATTCTCTCCCACAGCGGTACGTTCCAGCTCGCTCCCGCCACACTGCAATGTCTCTATGCACCCGAATACCAGGCCCACACTGCCGGCAGCC
>Ga0310695_10008735_pt1 | contig 15502 bp, 11 predicted proteins | sample RumenRJG_04DNA_FD_203882 | JGI IMG/M metagenome (GOLD analysis project Ga0310695, IMG submission 203882) | Bovine rumen microbial communities from Lethbridge, Alberta, Canada - RJG_04 (v2) (version 2) | ecosystem: Host-associated > Mammals > Digestive system > Stomach > Rumen | place: Canada...
CAGCAAGATATTCGTATTTCTACCTCAAAGTACCCAAGGAAGTTACACAATTCCCAATGGCATTACAACGATAGCAGCATCAGCTTTCCAGAATTGCTCTCAACTGACAGAAGTGTCTATTCCTGAGGGCGTGACCACTATCGGGAATAGTGCATTCCAGAACTGCAGGCAATTGACTGACATCAACATTCCTGAGAGTCTGACAACTATTGGCACTGATGTATTCAATAGTTGCTCATCTTTGAATGATACTTTGTTCAACAGCAAGTTGTTTGTCTATATGCCTACTAGCGCAAAAGGTAGTTATGTTGTACCCGAGGGTATCACGACGATAGCACCCAGTGCTTTCCGGTATTGTAGTTATCTGACCAACATCATCCTTCCCGAAGGATTAACTACGATTGGTGAATATGCTTTCGGTACTTGCAAAGTATTGGAAAGTATCATTCTTCCTGCCAGCACTGAGTTTATTGGCGATTATGCTTTTGAAAATCTAACGACACTGGATGTATATGCTAATTGTTCAACACCTCCAACTTTGAGAGGATGGAATCTCTTTGGCTATTCTTCTTATATTGGTAAGATCTATGTTCCGTTAGCCAGTGTTGATGCCTATAAGGCTGCTGAAAAGTGGAGCAACTATGCTGACAACATTATGGATAATCAGCCAAGAGTGAACTGGGCTAAAGGTGCCAATACTGAGAATTGGACTGTCACAGCAGGTGGTGAAACCATCACTCCAGGAGAGACTATTATTACTGCTGGTACGACAGTGACCGTAGAATATACGGGAACTCGTACTGTGGACTTGAAAGCTGCCGTAACAATGGAACGCCAAGGCAACAAGTGGACGTTTGCAATGCCAGAGCTGCCGCTTACGTTGAGGCCCATCATTGGTGTGGCAAGTGTCCGTGGAGAACTTTACACTTCATTCCAAGAGGCTCTGTCTTTAGCACAGTATAATGATACCGTTAAACTGGAATATGATGGAGTTATATCTGGTGGGTACTACTTATCTAATGAAATAACTATCGATCTTAATGGCTATGCTATTTCTGCTGCCGATGAATATGCTCATTTATATGTATATCCTTATAATAAGTTGACCGTAATTGATTCTTCCGAAGAGCAGAAGGGTGGCGTGAAGATGAAATTTGAACTCCCATCTTATTATTCTTCTGATACGAAGTTCAATCTTGCCTTGATGGCAGGCCGCTATGTATACACCGCAGACGAGATCAACAGCAACGGTTATTATAGCTATGGTTTCATCGGTGAGAACATCAATGCAGATGGAAGTCCTGATGCCGATGGTTATATCTCAAGGCTCCGTACAATGACTGCTGATGAGAAAGGACAGGCTGCCTACGAGATGAATAAGACCACTTTCAAATTCACACTGGAAGGTGTAGGTTCTACAGAGATGGCAGTGGTTAAAAACCAAGAGATTCGTTTGACACCTCCTGCCGGATGGAAATTCGGTAAGGTGACGAGACAAGGAAATGAGTATTATGGAGGATCTTGGAATGAAACCGCCTATGTAATACACTATAGTAATGTAATAGATGGTTTAGGCGAATTGGTTGCCAATCTCGTTCCAGACCCAGAAAAGTTAGTCAATCAGTTGGAAGGCATTACCCTGACACTGAGTGATGACAAGACTTCTGTATCGCTGAAGGGCGCTGGTGGCAAGACCGTTATTCTCTACTCGGAGAATGGCGCAACGCTGATGTCCCAGCAGGTTGAGATGTATAAACTGGCAACCTTCAAGGGTCTGACTACTGGAAAGACCTACTATATCGGTGTAAACGACAAACTGATAAAGGTAGATACAAACCTCTAAAGCATCATTGTGAAACGATAGAAGTAATATGAATTTAACAAAGATAATGTATATGAAAACAAAATATAGATTTCTGTTTGTGCTCACGCTGATGTTCTCATTGGTGACGAGTGCATGGGCCGAAAAATCATGGGATTGCGGCAATACGAAAGTGACCCTCAGCGACGATGGCGTATTTACCGTTACGGCAGTAGAAGGTACTGACGGAAAGATGGCGGACTACGTGAGTGCTGGTCAACATCCATGGGCAAACAGTCGTGGAAACGTTCGAAGCATTGTCGTCAGTGATGGTGTTACCAGTATTGGTAGTTATGCTTTTGCCAATTTCTACGGTGTCAAAAGCGTAAGTATTGGTAATGATGTAAAAAGCATTGGCAGCTATGCGTTTTTTGGCTTCTGGAATGCAGTGAACAGCTTGACATTGCCTGCCAGCGTGGAGTCCATTGGCGATCAGGCCTTCACTAGCAACAATATACAGCAACTTTATGTGAAAGCAGCCACTCCTCCGGTATTGGAAAGTCTAGAGGCGATAAGGTATTTTAAGATTTATGTGCCTGAAGGTAGTGTGGCTGCTTACAAAACAGCCGAATATTGGAGCAACTATGCTTATAATATCGATATTGACTTTAGTGATAATTTCGTTCCATTCACCTTTGACTTCAGTGGTTATACCACGATTGGCGGTACTGCATGGAAAGGATTAGAACAGCAGATTAGCGTGACACCCGCTGAGGGACTCGATATTGTTAGCCGCACTAATATGACGGAAAACAGTTTTACTCCTGCACAGGATGCTACAGAGTTTTCTTTCGGAGTTACATACTCATCGCCTGATGCTGCTAACATTGCTTTCGAACAGCAGGATATTACGGCAAACCTTTTCTTTACACCTACCGAGTTGATGGATAAGTTTACCATTAGCCCCAGTGCTCCCGATGAGAATGGAAAGGTTGCTGACGTGAAAGCAGGTACAGAGGTGAAGGTGGCTGCCAAGGATGGCTATAAGCTAAGACTGACAGTCAGTCCGATATTGACAGGCGTAACTGTTTATGATAAGAATGATACCATCACTACTGCTGACCTGAAGGTTGGCGACATCATCTTAGGGGGTGTAAGGGTTAATGATATTGCAGAAAAGGGTATCCTGTTCGTTGGAAACAGATATGCAAACAACGATGGTGTCCAGTCGGGTACCATGAGACCTGGTGGAAATGGTATCACCTTTAATGCAGACGCTTCCTTATGGGGTGTCTATAAGCCAATCGACAGTGAAGGTAATTTAGGTGACGCCTGGAGGGTAGAACGAATCAATGAGGATAACACCAGTGCATTTGCTTATGGAGTCTATCTTGTTGGTATCAGATACAACAAGGAGGTAACATATAGCGAAGATAACACCGAGGCAACGTTCCCAATGCCTGATGAGGATGTGATGGTTAAATGTAGGCTGGTTCGTGACTTGGCATTATGTGCTGAAGCAGGTGTAATGGTAAACAATGTCTTTGCGGATAGCATCCGACTTGGTACAGATAACCCGGAGCAAGGCTATTACATCTTTGGTGGATTTAGAAGTGCTGTCGTCGACAAAACTGATTCATTGAATCCAAGGATGCTCACCGATGATGAAGTAAGTTATGTGCTTAAAATGAAACAAGGCGATGAGTATGTTGATAAACCTTGGCAGCCTGGCACATGGTGCCTTGAAGCTACAGCCAAAGAGGGAAGCGACTATATAGGTGTTGTCTATAGTAAAGATTTCGTTATGTATGAGGGTTATGCCATCAGATTCTCTGGTAGTAATGCAGGAAATCTCAACATTACCGTTGATGGTGTGACAACGTCGCCCATAAACGGACAGTCGCCTTATATCGAGCCAGGAAAGACGGTGATGATAAAGGCTAAGAGTGGATACACGCTCAGTAATGTGCAGGCAAAGTATGGTGACCAGACCTTTGAGGTAACCTATGATGCGACTACCGCCACTTACTCTATGACGATGCCGCGCAGCGAGGTGATCTTCTTCTATACCCTGACACGCAAGCAAGGTAACGAGATAACGATTCTCCCAGGAGAATATGCGACATTCTATAGTGGAAGCAGTGTATCGCTCGCAAATAATGGCAGCTCTGCCGAGATGTACTATATCTCAGCCGTTAGCAAGTCTGAGGTAACGCTGACCAAGGCAGATCCACAAGCTGTACCAGAGAATACGCCTATCGTACTCTACAATCCTGCTGATACCGCTACTACCGCTCTGCTGATTCCTGATGCAGAAGTAACGCTGGCTGACGTAAGTGTTGCTGACCGTGATATCGTCTGTGGTACAACGGCAGACAAGACATTCACAGCTGACGAGACAGCTGCTGCCGACTACTATATCTGCAACGGTAGGGAGTTTGTGAAGGTTCGTGGTGCCGGTACTATCCCAGCTAACCGTGTATACCTGAAGTTCATGCACGCTGCTGCTGCAGCTCCAAGACTTGTATTCGGCTTTGGCGGAACTATTCCTGGCACGACAGGCATCGGTTCTGTTGAGAACGGAGAACAGGGCAACGAGAGCTGGTACGATCTGAACGGTCGCAAGCTGCAGGGTAAGCCAACCCAGAAGGGACTGTATATCAAGAATGGCAAGAAAGTGGTTATAAAATAAATTAATAGGAATATGATTATGAAAAAGAAGATATTTATGTTGCTCGCCATGGTAATGACAACCATGAGTTCGAGCGTAATGGCAGGCCCCGCCTATCAGCTTACAAAAGCTGAAGGCGCTGAGGCCCACGGAAAGATAGTCTTCAAAGTTGACAATACTGAGGTGACCTCCGCAGAAGAGGGAAAAGAGGTAAGTGTCTGCTTCGAACAGCTGGATGCGGGTTTTGTCGTGTCGACAGTGAGCAATGTTTGCTATGCAGATTGGGGACAGTCGCATGCCCCACGCCGCGCTGGTATGGAAGTGCTTGACTCTGTGAAGATGACGAAAGTCAGTGATACGGAGTGGAAATTTACGATGCCACGTTCGAATGTGGAGGTGAATACAACCTATAAAGTTCAGATTGTCATTCCGACTGGTGGAGGCCAAGGCGGCTCACAGGACGATGGTCAAGGCGGAGGCCAGGGTGGCTCTCAAGACGATAGTCAAGGTGGAGGCCAGGGCGGCTCCCAGGATGATAGCCAAGGTGGAGGCCAAGGTGGTTCTCAGGGTGATACTCCAGGCGAACAACAGGAAGATGCTTCCAATGAGGCAACATTTGTAGAGGGTGTTTCATTAACCATGTCAGTTTCTGAGGATGTGCCAGTAACTGTAGACGAGGAAACGGGTAATACCGTCATCCCCGTAGTTGTGAATAGCGTTCAGATTCCTGAACAGACGGATGCCACAGCAGAAGCACCGAAAAATGTCGCTGTTGCGGTGGCTGCAGAGGTGACTGTAGGCAATAATACCTTCGTGGTGACTGAGATTAAGGCCGATGCCTTTGTATCGACAGAGCCTACTGCCGTAGTGACCAAGGTGGTACTGCCATCAACACCTGAGACACTGAAGATAGAGGAGGGTGCTATGCAGCCACAGGGACTTGTGCTGGACGTGGAAACTGACCTAAGTATGTTGGACGACTATGCCCTGCTGCCTGCACTGAAGGAAAACTTCGAACAGGCGAAGGTTTCGGCAAAGGCCACATCTCCTAACAAATACTGGAGCTTCTCTTGTGGTGTCGATGTAAAATTGCCTGATGGACTGCTGGCTTATCGCGCTTTCAATGACAATGGAACCATTCGTATAGTGTTGCTGGATGAGGTAAACGCAACGAAAATTATCAAGGCGAATAACGGCGTACTGCTGGCTTGCATCAACGGTGAAGGTGGCGACGACTATTCTTTCGCTGTGAACCCTGGCGGACAGGCTAGCGGTACTACTCCAGCTACGACCGATGCCAAGAGCTATGAGGGCAACCAACTCGTGCCTACCATCAAGCCAACGAACTATGAGTCTGGTCGTTATCTGGCGCTAAAGGATAATGAGTTCCATCCGCTGGAACCCAGTACGACGAGCAAGGTGCCTGCCTGCAAGGCTGTGCTTGATTTGCAGAAGTAATGAACACTAAAAATGAAGAAAACTATGAAAAAGATTATTAGCAAGATAATAGTTGCAATAGCCATAGTGGCAAGTACCACCCTTTTGGGTTCTTGTAAAGAGTTGGCTATACTGGACAACGTGTCAAACGTGGATATGATCATGGTTGGAGATGGTGTAAGGGACCACTCGGCAAAGGTCGAACTAGGCAGTACGCTGCAATTGTCGTGTCGCGGCTTAGTATATGAAGATAGTAAGATTACATGGAAGAGCGACAACGAGAATATAGCCACCGTAGATGAGAACGGCCTGGTGACCCCTGTAGCTACAGGCGTGGTGACGATAATGGCTTCTACGCAATCGGAGTATGTGTATCAAAGCGGCTATGTGGTGGTAACGGTGCTTGGTACAAGTATTATATTGGGAGCTCCCGTAGATCAGTCGTTAGTTGACTAAAGAAATGTCAGATTAATAGGAAAAGGCCCTTCTGTGTTGCGAGCAGAAGGGCCTTTTATGATGGATAATAATAAAGTTACAACAGACGCTTGGCAACCTCGGCTACCGAGTCGACTGCGGAGACGGTATAGAAGTGGATGTTATGCACGCCGTGGGCATACAGTTCACGACACTGTTGCGTCGTCCAGTCAATACCCAGTTGGGTGGCTTGCTCGTCCGTCTTACACTTCACAATCTCTTTGGCCAACGCTTCTGGTATGTCACAATGGAAGGTCTTGGGAACTACCGTCAACTGGCTTAGCTTGGCCATCGGCTTGATGCCTGGAATGATGGGGATGGTAATGCCCATTTGGCGCGCTTTCTCTACGAAAGAGAAGTATTTCTCGTTGTCGTAGAACAGTTGTGTTACAGCATATTGTGCTCCTAAGTCCTGCTTTTGTTTCAGGTATTCCATGTCGCGCTCCAAGTTAGGTGCCTCCTCATGTTTCTCAGGATAGCACGCCACGCCGAAGTCGAACTTTGGTCCAGGATGCTTGATAGGTGTGCCGTCAGCAAAGAAACCTTCGTTGAATCGCACCACCTGCTTGATCAAGTCTGTAGTATGGGCGTGTCCTCCTGGAGTAGGGGTGAACCGGCTGTCTTCCTTGGCCTTGTCGCCACGCAACAGCATCAGGTTGCGGATGCCTAAGAATTGCAGGTCCAGCAATTCATATTCTATCTGTTCAATAGTTGTTCCACTACAGATGACGTGGGGCTCCACGGGAATGTTGTATCGCTGCTTGATAGCCGAAGCTATGGCGATGGTTCCTGGACGGCGACGGATGCGCTGTCGCTCAAATTGCCCGTTGTCCAACTCTTTATATACATATTCAGAGTGGTGAGTGGTTATATTGATGAAGGCGGGATTGAATTCCGCCAACTTGTCAATGGTGCGGAACAAGGCATCGGTGCCGTTACCCTTTAGTGGTGGAAGCACCTCAAATGAGAAGCGATGCTCGTCAGTTTCCTGTTGTTTAATATAGTCTGCTACAGTCATTTTTTCAAGTATAATTGTTGGCCGTTCCTTTCGGGAACTAATAAATTAGCGACAAATTTAGTTAAAAAGTAGCAGAATGGCAAATAATTTGTGAAAAAAGCAGTACTTTTGTGCTTAATTAATGAAATACTAACATTAAAACATCATGGAATATCAAAAGAGAGGTAGCTCGGCCTACCTGTTTTCTATCGTGCTGGTCGCTGTCTTAGGTGGTCTGCTGTTCGGTTATGACACCGCTGTAATCTCTGGAGCCGAGAAAGGATTGCAAGCTTTCTTCTCGGAATCACAAGACTTTACCTACACTGATGGCTGGCATGGTTTTACTTCAGCTTCTGCCTTGATAGGCTGTATCATCGGTTCTGCCTTGTCAGGCTTCTTGGCTACCAATCTGGGTCGTAAGCGCACTTTGGTCATTGCTGGCCTCTTGTTCTTCATCTCCGCTTTAGGATCCATGGAGCCCGAGTTCATGTTCTTCACCCATGGCGAGCCCAGCTATTCACTGCTTATCATGTTCAACTTCTATCGTGTGATAGGTGGTATCGGTGTGGGTCTGGCTTCTGCCGTTTGTCCTATGTATATCAGCGAGGTAGCCCCTTCTAATATCCGTGGTATGCTGGTTAGCTGTAACCAGTTCGCCATCATCTTCGGTCAGTTGGTGGTTTACTTCGTCAACTTCTTCATCCTTGGCGACCATATCCAGCCGTTGGTTGAGGAGATGGGTAAGGGTCTTGCTGCCATCAACCCTGCTGCCCAGTGGACCGTTACTACTGGTTGGCGCTATATGTTTGGTAGCGAAGCTGTGCCTGCAGGTCTCTTCGCCCTGTTAATCAGTATGGTTCCTGAGAGTCCCCGTTACCTTGTTTCTGTAGGCAAAGACCAGCGAGCTCTGGAGATTCTGATTAGAATCAATGGTACCGACCGTGGCCAGTTTATCCTGAATGCCATCAAGGAGACCTTGGTGCAGAAGACCGAGAAACTGATGACCTATGGTGCCATGTGTATCTTCATCGGTATCATGCTCTCTGTATTCCAGCAGGCTGTGGGCATCAATGCCGTTCTTTACTACGCTCCTCGTATCTTTGGCGATATGGGTATGGAGAACCCGATGGTCATTACCGTCTTCATGGGTATTGTCAACATAGCCTTCACCCTCGTGGCCATCTTCACGGTAGAGAAGTGGGGTCGTAAGCCCTTGCTTATCAGCGGTTCTTTAGGAATGGCTTTGGGAGCCTTTGGTGTTGCCACTACCTTCGGACATGCAGGTATGGAGATGGTTACTGCGGTGAGCATCATGGTTTACTCCGCTTCGTTCATGTTCTCATGGGGCCCCATCTGTTGGGTACTCATTGCTGAGATCTTCCCCAATACCATTCGTGGTGCTGCTGTGGCTATCGCCGTTGCCTTCCAGTGGATCTTCAACTTCATCGTTAGCTCTACCTTCGTGCCCATGTTCAATATGCACTTGACGGAGGGCGACGACTTCGGTCATTGGTTCACCTACGGACTTTATGGCATTATCTGTGTTATTGCTGCCATCTTCGTATGGCGACTCGTTCCTGAGACCAAGGGCAAGAGCCTTGAGGATATGACTAAGCTATGGCGCTGGAGGGGCTATGTTCCTGGCGAAGGCGAACATGGAGGCAAGGAATATAATTATGGTAATAATTAATAAGGTATAGGGGGATTGTGCTATGAAAAGAATACTTGTAGCAGAGGACAACGACAGCAACTACATGCTGATGACTTATATCTTGAGGAGCCACTATGAAATTTTCCGTGCTGGCAATGGCAAGGAAGCTGTTGAGAAGGCTAAGGCTGAAAAACCCGATCTCATTCTGATGGACATCAAGATGCCCCTGATGGATGGTCTGGAAGCTACTCGCCACATAAAGGCTGAAATGCCCGACATGCCCATCATCGCCCTGACGGCCAATGCTTTCGACAATGATCGCCAGCAAGCTTTGGATGCAGGTTGCGACGACTTCCTCTCCAAGCCCGTAAGTGCAGCTGTCTGCTTGGAGACTATCGAGAAGCATATCAAGTAGTGCTTACGATAGGCGATTCAATACTTTCGGAGAAACGAAAATTACTCTTGGAGTAACGGAAAATACTTTCGGAGTATCAAAATTACCAAAAGGGGGGAAGGTGCTATACCTTCCCCCTCTTACTATCACAAAACGGCCTTCCGCTGTTCGATAAGGCTGCCTTATTTTCCAATAACCCTGCCTTATTTCGCAATACTCGTGCGTTATTGAAAAGTAGGGTGTTTTTATGCATAGAATATAAATTTTTATAATATTTCTTTGTTTTTTAAAATTTTTGTTTTATTTTTGCAGTCGAAATGTTTACCTAAATGCGATAATTTTATCAGCTTTATTAACTAATAAATGTATTTATGAAACAAAGACTAACAATGTTTTTGGCCTTCTTTTTCCTCATGTTAGGAGGAGTAATGGCCCAAACTAAAGTCAGTGGTGTCGTTGTTACCTATGAGGACAACGAGCCTGTGATTGGAGCCTCTGTCCAGGTTGCTGGAACGCAAGTAGGTACTGTTACTGACGTAAATGGACGTTTTGAACTGACTGCACCCGCAGGTTCAAAGACGTTGCGTATTACTTATGTAGGTATGGAACCCCTGGAGGTTGCTGTTAGCCCTAAACCGCTACGCATCCAACTTCGCAACGACTTGAACGACCTTGACGAAGTGGTGGTAGTAGCTTATGGTACACAGAAGAAAACCTCGCTGACAGGTTCTATCCAGGAAGTAAAGTCAGAGGCTATTGAATTGCGTCCTGTATCGAGTGTTACTTCCGCTTTGGAAGGAACGGTAAGTGGTGTTCAGGTAAACAGTACCTATGGACAGCCAGGTAATGATCCCAGCATTCGTATTCGTGGTGTCGGAACCGTTAATGGCTCAACTACTCCACTCTATGTTTTGGATGGTGTGCCCTATGGTGGCAATATTTCCGACCTGAACCCTCAGGATATCGAGTCGATATCAGTACTGAAGGACGCTGCTTCTGCAGCCCTCTATGGTAACCGTGCATCTAACGGTGTTATTCTGATTACTACAAAGAAGGGTAAACAGGGGAAACTCAATGTTACTTTGGACATCAAACAGGGTACATACAATCGTGGCGTGAAAGAGTATGAAACAGTTAGTCCATATGAATTCATGGAGACAGAATGGCAAAATTTGCGTAACAATGCTCGTTTTGGTGGCGCAGATGATGCTGTTGCAAAGCAGACAGCAACACAGACCATTTTCAGTGACCGTGTTGTCTTGAATATTTTCGATAAGGCAGATGATGCGTTGTTTGATGCAAATGGAAAGATAGTAGCAGGTACTTCTATTAAGAATGGTTATCAGGACGATCTTGACTGGTTTGACCAGACTATTCGCTCCGGTTACCGTCAAGAGTACAACATCAGTGCTAATGGTGCCAACGAAAAGTGTGATTATCTATTCTCTTTAGGTTACCTCGATGAGAACGGTTACATGAAAAGTTCTGGTTACGACCGTTTGTCTGCTCGTGTGTCGGTCAACATAACGCCTAAGAAATGGTTCCGTGCAGGTATCAATATTGCGGGTACACACCAGAATAAGTATACTTCTTATAGCGATGGCGATACCTCAATTGCTAACCCATTCTACTTCTCCCGTTATATGTCTCCAATTTATCCTGTTCATCTGCATGATATTAATACAGGTGAATACATTCTTGATTCGTTTGGAAACACGCAATGGGATGGTGGATCGTATACGGATGCAAATGGTCAGGTACAAGTTACCCGAAACCAACTTGCCAACCGTCACGTTATATGGGAAAATGAAGGAAATACTGACAAAACGGTTCGTAACACACTGAATAGTACCGCTTATGTTGACTTTATGCTTCCATACAATTTTACACTTTCTTTTAAAGGAAACTTGAATCTTCGCTCTTCAGTGGAGCGCTCTTTTGATATCTCTGATATTGGTGACGGACAGGCAAACAATGGTCGTGCTAAGCGTGATGAATATCAGTATAAGAACTATACTTTCCAGCAGCAGTTGCATTGGAGTCATGAGTATGGGGTACATTCTGTTGATGCTCTGATTGGTCATGAGAATTATTACAATAACTATAACTATATGTATGGTTATAAGACTAATGAGGTGTTTGCAGGAAAAACTAATATGCGTAACTATACTGAAATAACTAGTCTTTATGACTATGATCACAACTACCGCACAGAATCGTACCTTGGACGTGTTCGCTATGGCTATGATAATCGCTACAATGCTGAAGTTTCGTTCCGTCGTGATGGCTCTTCACGTTTCTCAAAAGACGCCCGTTGGGGTAACTTCTGGTCAATGGGTGCTAACTGGGTAATTAGCAACGAGCAGTTCATGAAGAAATACGACTGGGTGAACTATTTGAAGCTGCGTGCTGACTACGGTGAAGTAGGTAATGACGCTGGTTCAGGTTACTATGGCTATATGGCACTTTACTCGGCAACGCAAAATGCTCAGAAGGGTGCCTACTGGATTTCTCAGTTGCCAAATGACGAGTTGAAGTGGGAAACAGGACAGAGCTGGGGTATAGCTGTTGATGCCCGTCTGTTCAACCGCCTGAACTTTAGCTTTGAATATTTTGACAAGCGCAATAAAGATTTGCTTTTTGATGTCAATTTGCCTCTTTCTGCTGGAGCCACTTCAACTAGTCCCGCCGAGGCCGTTGTTACCAAGAACGTTGGTACTATAGCTAACAGAGGTTTTGAGATTTCAGCAGATGTTGACGTGTTTAAGAATCGTGACTGGCGTGTTAACTTTGGAGCTAGCGTAACCTTCTTGAAGAATAAGGTTCTCGAGTTGCCTGAAGAGAATAAGGATGGACTCTTGTCAGGTACAAAGAAAATTGTAGAAGGTAAGGACCGCTATTCTTACTGGCTTTACACTTGGCAGGGTATAAATACAGCCAATGGTATGTCGCTTTATACATTTGATGATGAGAATTATTTCTGCACTATAGATGGAACGACTTTTGGCGATGCTAATAATGGTTCTGAAATCACTGGTGATAAGCTTGCTGCCATTGAAGTTATTAATGGTGTGCCATACACCTATTCTACATCCTATGCTAAAAAAGAATTCCATGGCTCTGCTATGCCAGAAGCCTATGGAAGTTTCCATCTTAATGCATCATGGAAAGGCTTATCACTCTATACTTTGTTCACCTATTCACTTGGGGGCAAGGTTCTTGATTATAACTATGCAGACCTAATGAGCGTTGGGACTTCGCCTAGCAATTTCCACAAGGACATTTTGAATGCGTGGACCTATGATCAGCGTACACAGGAGAATGCAATTGATCCAGATGGTATACCAATGGTGTCCAGCTCTCCTACAATTAATAGTAGTGTAACAGCTTCACTTAATTCGACCAGTTCACGTTGGCTTACCAGTGCTAGTTATCTGATACTTAAGAATATTAATCTTAGTTATGAGTTGCCTAAGTCGCTCGTTCGTAAGGTTGATTTGGAGCATGTCGCAGTAACTGTGGCTTGTGAGAACTTGTTTACCGTGACAGCTAGACGCGGTATGTTGCCTCAGATGTCGTTCGATGGTACACAGTATAACTACCTTGTTACACCACGTGTGTTCTCAGTAGGACTGAACATCAGATTTTAATTAAATAACTAAATAAGGTATACAATTATGAAGAAATATATATTCTTAATAGGTTTTGCACTAGTGGGACTTACTTCCTGCCAAAGCGATTATCTAGAAACTTCTCCACAGAACGCCGAAAGTACTTCCGTAATGACTGAGTCTGCAGAGAACGCGTCGCTTATTATCAACGGAATGTGTAAAGCCATGTCCACCCAGTACTGTAGCAGTCAAGGATGGAATGGAGAGGGTGTTATCAAAACATATTATGGAAACTACCCAGGTGCCTATTTCCAGAAATGTAATTACGCAGGATGGGTTGATATCTTCAATCAGACTTATCACCTGATGAAGAGTTCTATCTATGACTATTTTGCGTGGTTTTACTATTATAAGATTGTGGCTAATGCCAATAGTATTATCTGTAACATAGACAATGCTTCTGGTACAGAGGAAGATAAAGCCTTTGTAAAGGCTCAGGCTCTTACATTCCGTGCATATTCTTTCTTCCAGTTGTCACAAATTTATTGTCATCGTTGGAGCGACGAACAGGGTGCTACAGATGGTATCGTACTGCGTGTAGATCAGTCGACAGGTGATCAAGGTCTGGCTACTTTGGCAGATACTTACAAGCAAATCTATGCCGATCTCGACGAGGCAGTGACTCTCTTCGAAAAGAGCGGTAAGGATCGTGAGAAAACTGAATACTACAAGCCTAGTCTTGATGTTGCCTATGCTATCTATGCACGTGCTGCCGCCTGTCGTCAGGATTGGGCAAAAGCAGCCCAGTATGCTGCACTGGCTAGAAAGAATTATACTCTTATGACCAACGACGAATACAAGAGTGGTTTCAATACGCAAAATAGCGAATGGATATGGGGTGTCTATGAAGAGCAGGAGCAAACAATTTATTTCTATGCTTTCTTTGCATATCAAGGTTCAAACGCCAATACTAATGCGTACAGAAACTATCCAAATGCCATCAGCAAGGAGTTGATTGATCAGATTCCTGAAACAGATGCTCGTAGATGGCTATACCTAGTTCCTTCGGACCAAGAACTCTCGCAGTGTAATGCTGCAGGCCGCGCTTCTACCTATAAAGATGCTGCAGGTAAAACTGTTAATGCCGATTTGTATGTTCGTGCTAAGAAGGATTATGGCAGTCGTATGGTTTCCAGTTCTTTGGTTTATGCCTATATGCAATACAAGTTCCTCTGTAAGTATGCAAATGGTGGTTCGTTCCCACTTATACGTGCTGCAGAAATGTATTATCTTGAAGCAGAAGCAGATTGTCACCTGAATAAGGATGCTGAAGCACAACAGCTTTTATATGAAGTAACGAAAGACCGAGATGCATCTTACACAAAGTCGACTAAGACTGGTGACGCATTGTTGGATGAGATTAAACTTTATCGTTGCTTCGACTTATGGGGTGAAGGCTATGATTGGTTTGACCATAAGCGTTGGGGCGCTACTATCGTCCGTAACTCTTGGGATAAGGGAGGTAGCTTCTTGAAGGCTTATGAAGCCACTATTGGTCCAAACGATGGTAATCAGTGGACATGGGTTATTCCTGAGCGTGAGACTCTATACAATGGAGCCTTTAAAAATGCCGCAACGACATCAGCTGAAGATTAGTTATTACCCATAAGATTATTCGTTAATTATAGGGCTGGAACTCGACTTTGTTCCAGCCCTTCGTTTTGTTTTCCCCATGGAATTTATCTGGAGATTATGGAATAGTTTGTATCTACATCCGTTTGCTTCTAAAGAAATCTTGCATTATTTGCCGGCATTCTTCATCGGAAAATTCCTGTAACACGAAATTTGCCAAGTACTATATCTATTTTATATTCATGCTCCGTGTACTTATGTTCACCGTCCGCGAACATATGTTCATGCACCTTGAACTTATATTCATCGACCGCGAACATAACTTTTTTCACGACAAAAAAACATCTTTCTGCTGAATCTACCAAATATATCCGTGCTATTTATCTTTTTTGTTTAAAGAAATCTTGCATTATTTGCCGGCATTCATCTTCCAAAACGCCACCTGTAACTGTGCATTTGGGATGAAGGGCGTGGGGAGCATAGTCGTGATAGCCACGCTTCTCATCGCGACAGCCATAGACGATACGGGGTATTTGGCTCCAGCCTAAGGCTCCAGCACACATGATGCAGGGTTCGACGGTGACATAGAGCGTACAGTCTGTAAGGTATTTGCCCCCTAATTCATTGGCAGCTGCTGTGATGGCTTGCATCTCGGCATGGGCTGTGACATCATGGAGGGTTTCGGTCAGGTTATGGGCACGGGCTATGATATGGTCTTGGCATACGATGATGGCTCCAATGGGTATTTCGCCTTCATCGAAGGCTTTTTGCGCTTCATCGAGCGCCTTGCGCATGTATTGTTCGTCTTTGGTCATTTTGTTTTGATGTTTTGAT
>Ga0310695_10008736_pt1 | contig 15499 bp, 6 predicted proteins | sample RumenRJG_04DNA_FD_203882 | JGI IMG/M metagenome (GOLD analysis project Ga0310695, IMG submission 203882) | Bovine rumen microbial communities from Lethbridge, Alberta, Canada - RJG_04 (v2) (version 2) | ecosystem: Host-associated > Mammals > Digestive system > Stomach > Rumen | place: Canada...
TAGGGCCTCCGCTATCTTCCGATGGGAAAGCCCTAGCCAATAGCGCATTCCAAGAATGCGCCGCTCCCGTTCGGGCAATGCGGCAAGAGCATTTTGCAGTTCCTGATGCTGCTCCTTCGTCAGTAAACGCTGTTCTGGCGTATGCTCCTCTGGCTCCTGAAAACCAAATGTTTCGTCCAATTCCTCCCAGGGATGGTTTTTCTCACTTCGCCACTGCATGCGAAGCTCATTCTCTGCTATGGCGAACAGCCAAGTGGAGAATGCTCCCTTGGCCGGATTGAACTGCTCCAGTTTTTGATACATCTGCAGGAAAGTGCGGCTCACCACCTCGTCTGTCTTGTCCGCATTCTGCGTCCTGCATAGAAGATGCTGATAGATGCGGGGAAAGAAATGCTCATAAAGTTCCACCAGCGCATCCTTGTCCCGAATAGCCTGCCCTGCCAAATCGTTCCAGTATTCCATTCCGTTCAACAAAATCACCTTCCTAGTCGTGATACGCCTCTTTGCTGTATATCATTGGCTCATCCGCAGCCTTACCGATTTCGGCATATTGGATTGCTTTGGCCGGTGTTTTCCCTGCTTGCTCCGCTTCTGCGTAACGCACTGCGTCAATGGCGACTGGAGTCCCGACAGCCCTTTCCAGCGCAGCCTTTGCCAGATTGCAGGAATAGAGTGAGTTATAATAATCCGTACGCGCCTCGGTGAGCTTTTCTTGCGCATCCATGACCGAAAGGTTCGTATCGACGCCCTCCACATAGCGCACCTGGGCGATGCGATACTCCTGCTCAGCCTTCTTCATGGCGGTCTCTGTAGTCTTGGTGGTACGCTCTGCGCATACCAGATCAGTATAGGCTTGATGCACTTCCAGCTCGATTGCGTCTCTGGTCGTGTTCCTCTGTGCCTCGGCCATCTGTACTTGGGCCTGGGCTGCATGAACATTGGCGGCGGTGACACCGTTGTCAAAGACATTCCATTCCATCGAGACGCCCAGGTATTCTCGTTCACCATGTCGTTTTTCAAAGAGCTGCTCACCACTGACATCCTTGCTCCAGGAGGCGGTGACCGTGGGGCGGTAACCCGCCTTGGCCGTGCTCTTTGCGGCCTCTGCTTGTTTCACGGCATAATCCGAGGCCATGCCGTCTGCTCGATGCTGCAAAGCGTATGCGGCATAATCGGACAGGTCCTTTTCATGACGCTGATAGGAAAGCTCACCATGAAGCTCCAGCTTTGTCGTGAGCGGCAACCCGATGAGCTGGTTAAGAGCAGACATGGCCTTCAGGCAGTCTCTTTGCGCTTCATTCAGCCGCATTTCTTCCTTGGCCAGCTGCACCTCGGAAGCCAGCACATCGGACATGGCTGCAACCCCTTCCTTATACTGGATATTCGCCTGATTCAAATGTTCCTGAAGCAGTTCCACGGCCTCCTCATGTATGCCTCGAAAGGCCTGACGTTCCAGAAGTCGATAGTATGCGGCCTGCACATTGTACCGCACCGTCTGGCGCACGTTCTCTAATGCCAGATCGGCAGCGTTGAGCTGGTAGCGCCTCTGTTTCCTTTGTCCTTCCAATTGCCCGCCGGTATAGAGCGGATAGGACAGGCGGGCAGTCCAGTTATATTCCTGATTGTAAGAATCTGTCTCGCCATTTGGCAGTCCAAATAGTTCACGCAGTAAGCGCGTTATTTCAGACATAGCCGGCTTGTTCTGCATAGCCTCGTATGTGCGTCCGGAAAGCTTCATGCCGCTGGCTGTAATGCGGAGGCGCGGCCCTGCGGCCCTGCGAGCAGAAGAATACTGCCATTGCGCAGACTTCTTGTTCTCTTCGGCATGTGCGATGGAAGGATGCGATTGGAGCGCCAGCTGGATGGCCTCGTCAATATCCAGCCGCCTTACTTCCTGTTTGGAAGGGAATTCTGCCTCATATTGCTCTCCGACCTCCTTGGCCAAAACAGGAACAGAAACGGCCAGCAAGGCTGTCATTGCCAGGGCAATGCTCCACCCTCCCACGGTCAAAATCCTTCGTGCCAGGAAACATCGCCGATTCTCTCCATATCTATGCGTTCTATCCAAAACAATTCCTCCTCCGGTGTATAAACTGCTGGCCAGCAGCCGCCTGATTCATGCAATCTGCCGTCTGGCAAGGTCGGCGAACAGGCCCCCCTGGGCCATCAGTTCCTCATAGCTCCCGCTTTCCACGATGCGCCCCTGATCCATGACCAGAATGCGGTCTGCATTCTGTATGGTGGACAAACGATGCGCTACAACGATGCGCGTTACCCGCAGACGTTCCAGGCTCTCAGTAACGATAGCCTGAGAACGGTTGTCCAGTGCGCTGGTCGCCTCATCAAAAATAATAATTGCTGGTTTTGCGGCCAGGGCCCGGGCAATCAGGATACGCTGGCGCTGCCCACCCGAGATGTTCGAGCTTTCTTCGCTGATGATGGTCTGCAAACCCATGGGCATATTGCGGATATCCTCCGCTACCCCTGCTGCCTCAGCCGCCTCCCATGCCTGCTCCTGTGTCAGTGCATTGGTGCCTGCAATGTTCGTATAGATGTCGCCTGACATGAGCTGACCATTTTGCAGCACCACGCCCAGCTGGGCGCGGACAGAGGGCAGGGAAAGCTCAGCGAGATCCTGACCATCATAATAGATTCCGCCTCGCTTTGGGCGCTCGAATCCCATCAAGAGTCGGATGAGTGTGGACTTGCCACAACCCGAACGCCCTACGATGGCCACGCTTTCCCCTGCCCTAATGCGGAAGCTGACCCCATTCAGGATGTTGCGGCCGCCATCGCTGTAGGAAAAGGTAAGCTCCCGGACCTCGATAGCGCCTGAGAGCGCACCAGCTTCCATGCGATCCTCCATGCTTTCCGGTTCTTCCTCCAGAAAGGGGCGCAGGTTCTCCAGTTGAGGCTGCACCGCAAGGAACTGCCCTAAACCTGCCAGGAATCGGTTCAATGCGCTGTTGAAGCCGGTACAGGCGGACTGGAATGCCAGAAAGGACGCATAGGAAATGCCCACCTGAAGAATCTGTCCATCATCACTGAACTTGTTCACATGATACATGACCACATAGAACATGAGGAGCGTGAGCAGGATAGGCTGGACAGTGCTTAAGATGGTGCTCCAATTATGCTGCCAGCGCAAAGAGAGATTCTGTTGCCACTCCAGGGCAAAGGCTCTTCCCCACAGGTGGTAGGCCTGTTCTTCCGCGCCATGAACGCGGAATTTTGTCAGGCCTGTAAATATCTGTTGTAAGATGCCCGCCGTACTATTCCGTGCCGCCACCAGACCACGCTGAAAGCGGAGCATGCGCCATACCAGCCAGAGGTTGCAGCCACCGGTAATCATCCACAGGACGATGGCCACAGCTGTGAGGGGCAGGCTGTACCAACACATCAGCAGCAAGCTCCAGAACGAAAACAGAAATTCAAAGGCTTGGGATGAAAAATTACCAAACAGGATCTGCTTGGCCGTTTCCATCCCTTTGAAACGACTGGCCAGTTCTCCGGTGGAGAACCGCCGGAAGAAACTGGTGGGCAATGAGAGCATTCGTCCAAAAATTGCCGTCTCCATGGCGATATCGATGTCTGTTCCCAGACGCAGCATGGCGATGGAGCGAACAATGGACAGAGCCGACAAGGTGAAGCCTGACACCATAGCAATCTGGGCAACGGTCGCCAAGCCTTGACGATCCTGGATGGGGATGATGTCCTGAAAGATGGTTTCCGTGATGATTGGTGTCAAAATCGGTATGAGTCCGGCAAAGAAGCTGGTCAGAATAATCGTGCGCCAATCCATCTTCCAGGAATGATGGTAAACAAAACGCAGGAGGTCCCTCTTCTTAAGCCTTCGGGCAGGAAGTCCCGCATGGCAGGCAAAGGCTTTCCTGTCTATGTTCTGTATATCCTCTTCCTTGACTTCCCTCCCCTCCGGCTGCTTCCATGTTACCATCCGATAGCTTTTCTCATCATCGGGCAGGAACGCCGCCATTTTCTTCTCCTGCCCGTAGTAGCCGAGCAGAACGCCGCAGTCCTTGCGATGCCAGCCCTGTTCCAGAGTGACGAGGCGCATCTGCATATTGCCTTTCTGCATGAGCCGGCGCAACATGCCCTGCTGATCCAGCCTTTTCACCATGAGTGGCTGGAGCTGCAGGTTCTTCGTGGGCATGGAAAGTGCCCGAGCGATGCTGCGCGCGAGGAAGGTCGCCTCGTCCAGTTGTTCATTCTGATTCTCCCCCGCGTCCAGAATTTCTTCCTGTTCGCCCACCAGCAAGGCGATGGTGTTCTCAATCCGCCGCTGCTGCCTTTTTTTTCTGGACTGTATACGCCGGGAGTTCTTGATATCCTCAGATTGAAAGCGGGCAGCGCAGAGTGCAGAAAAAATCCGCATGTTCCTTTGGAATTCCTCCCAAAGCTCATCCGCGGACGCCGCATCCTGCAAGAATGTTTCCTTCTGCCATGCCGTGAGCAAATCATCACCACGGTCGGCCAGCAGACGCAGCCAGGGAATGGTCAGCAGTCCCATGAGCCAGCGATGTATGAGCGGGAGGTGCTCATGTCCGGAGACAGGCCCGGACATCTCCTCCAGTTCCGCGTCCGTCAGAGCATACAGGACAATCTCCACCGCCCCGAATTCATCCATTGACGGAAAGGCTGCTTCCCCCGCCTTAAGCTCCATGAGATATTCCTGGCGAAAGGATTCTTTTCCACAAGCCACAGCATAGACTTCAACTCTGCCGCTTGTCAAAAGAACGAAGCAATCTTCAATTTGCATGCGGTAACGTTCTCCCGGGGCAAGTTTCCAGGACATCGTCATCTCCTCCTTGGGAACTGTTCATCCCGTAAAATAAAAAAACATCAATTTTCCTGTCGGCCACTGCGATTTTCGATGAGCTGCCGATAAGGACCGTTATGCTGCATCATTTCCCGATGAGTGCCACGCTCCACGATTTTACCTTGAGAGAGGACGATGATCTCATCGCAGTCTCGAATGGTGGACAGGCGATGAGCCACGAGAACACAGGAACATCCGCGCCGGCGGATGTTCTCCAGCACTTTATGCTCTGTCAGCGGATCCAATGCGCTGGTAGCCTCGTCCAGCACCAGCAGGGCAGGATTCTTGGCCAGGGCGCGGGCGATTTCCAGACGTTGCCGCTGCCCGCCGCTGAAGTTCCGTCCTCCCTCGGAAACCATGCTCTCATATCCGTTCTCCATTGCGAGGATGTCCTCATGGATGCAGGCGTCCCGAGCTGCCCGCAGAATATCGGAACGCCGCAGGGTTTCATCAAACAAAGCGATATTCTCTGCCACTGTCCCCGTGAGCTGGAATACATCCTGATCCACAGAGGAAACAGAATTTACAAGGACGGCCCGTGGAATCTCGCGGCGCCTCACACCGTCAAAGCGGATTTGCCCGGACCATTCCTCATAAAGGCCCATGATGAGCTTTGCCAGTGTGGATTTGCCGCTTCCTGAGGCCCCCACCACAGCGGCCCACTGCCCTGGCCGCAGATGGAGATTGAAATGTTCCAGCAAAGGCGGGCTCAGCGGACTGTAACCGAAGCTGACATCCTCCAGTTCCAGCTCGCCGGACAACCTGTCTTTTTGGAAATCCCCTTCCTCTGCCGGATAGTTCAGTCCATCAATCTCATAACGACGTACATCCTCTAGCCGCTGCATCTGCATCTCCGTCGTCTGCAGCGTGTTCCCTAGGTCGATAATCTTCTGGAATGGTGCCTGAAAAGCTCCCATGAGATTCTGGAAGGCAATGAAAATACCGGCCGTCATGATGCCTTCCATGATGGAAAAGCCCCCCACCGCCATGATGAGTGCCCCATTGATGCCGGCGAACAGACTGGGCAACAGGGAGACATTGGTGGACCAGAGCAAGGCTTCCTGCGTTGCCGCGACAGCTTTGGCCCGGTATCCTGCCCATTTTGTGAAGAAATCCCCCTCGCCACCATTGGACTTGATTGTCTCAATCATCATGAGGCCATTCATCAGCGTACCGTACTCCTTGCCGGAATCCTGCTGTATTCGCATGGTGAGATCCGTCAGTTTGCGACGCATATAGGCAAACAGGAAAAGGTTGACCAGGCTGAAAAACAGGCCGATAAGGGTGAGCGGCACGCTGTATTGGAAGAGCAACAGCAAATAGAAAGCTGCCACCAAAAAATCCAGCACAGCCGTCGCTGCCGAGTTGGACAATACATCCGCCACAGATTCATTGAAGCTGACACGAGATGCCACTTCTGCCGCATGCCGCTGCTGAAAAAACTGAACGGGCAGCCGAAGCACATGCCAGAAAAAACTGGATGCATCGGCAAGTGTGAGCTTTTTCTGCCATACCGTCAGCACAACGGCGCGCATCCAGGACATGATGCCGGACAAAAGTATGGCAGCTGCCATGGCTGCACAGAGACGGGACATCCAATCTACATGCGCTCCTGTCAGAATCTCGTCGAGAAATATCTGGTTGAACACAGGAGCAGCCAGCCCTGGGATAATCATACAGAGCCCCAGAATCAGGACAAACAGGGTTGCCCATTTGTCCTGCCAGAGTTTTTTTGCCACAGCCCGATAGACATTGTACCGGCTGCCCATCGGCTGGAAGCCCTCGCCGGGGAGGATGGACAGGTAGATTCCTGTATAGGAGCCTGTGAAATCCTCCCAGGGAACTGTACGACGGCCCATAGCGGGATCGTTCAGATAGGCCGTATCCCCCTGAATTCCTTCAAGTACCACGAAATGATTGAATTCCCAATGAAGGATGAGCGGATATTCCTTGATGCGCAGCACATCCGCCGGCCAGGCATAAGCCTTTGCCGTGCATCCGAGCCGCCGTGCGGCCTGCAGAATATTCTTGGCATTGCTGCCATCCCGGGTAACGCCGCATTCCTGCCGCAACCGTTCCAAAGGGAGCCAGAGACCGTAATGAGCCAGCACCATGGCCAAAGAGGCCGCACCGCATTCCGTTGCCTCCATCTGGAGGATTGTGGGAACCTTGACGCGCTTTTTTTTCCCGGAGAACAGGCCCCTCAGCCTGTCACGGATAGATTCGCTCATGAAAATCACCTGCTCCTCAGCATTTGGCTGAACTTATAAAAAATCCTCTCGATGGGAGGCTCCCGTTCGATGACGATGGAACCTGTGCAGTAGCTGCCTGGAGTGATGGGCTTGTGCTCCCCTACAGGGGAGGTCCATAGATATCCTGAAGGGGAATCCTCGTCCCGCACAAGGTCAAACCGCACCTCCACCGCTGCGCCAACTTTCTGGTTCATAATCCACTGCGCCAGTTGCGGATTGCCCAGCCCTTTCTGCATGGCTGCCCCTGTCACAGGATATTGGGAGACAGCACGCACAACACCGATGAGGCTGCCGGACTTTGAGACATCCACCCCATTGGGCGCCAGCTGCACGAGCATGCCCGGCTCTATGCGTTTTCCCTTGTCCACCGGGACATAGAGCACACCGCTCAGTTCCTCCACATCCTGGGTCAAGCGTATCGTGCATAGGGGGCTTCCCGCACTGATGATGCTGCCCTCTTCCACCAGCACCTCGTCCACAATGCCGTCATAGGCACTGTAGATGGCCTCTCTTGCCTCCTGCTGATGCAACCTTGCATCGTATTGATAGACCCGTCCGATGACTTCTCTGTCGTTGGCAGCCAAATCTGCCCCGTACTGTGCCATGCGCGTATCTGCATTCTGATCCGGCTGCTCCATGCGAGCAATAATCTCTCCCTTGCGTATCTGGCTCCCCGTCTTCACATAGACTGCCCGGATTTTGCCTGATGCCGCATGAGATATGCTGACAATGCCGGCAGAATCCATAATGAGTCCCATGCCATCCGCTTTCACGGTGAAAGCGCCGAAGAAAGACCATAGCAGAACGGCAAGGAGCAGAATGCAGATAGCGGCCAGCCCCATCCAGCCGATGGGATTTGTCACGGCAATCAATGTATCAAGCCGGTCCGGAGAACGCAGCTTATCCAGCGCTTGCCGGCTAAAAACCTGATTTCGGTTCATCCCTTACCTCTCTTTCAGAACAACAGATACCCGCATACCATCATGCAGGCCTTCCGGTGTTGAAACGACCACCTCTCCAGCTGACACTCCGCTCAGGATCTCCACGTATTCGCCGTCATTCTGGCCTGTCTTCACCTCGCGCCGTTCCACCGTTCCGTCCTTCACCACAAACAAAGCCCCATCCCAAACGGTGCCCAGTGCCGCCACCGGAACGACCAGCGCTTCCCTGCCATCAGACAGCTGCAAGTCCACACCGCCATAGGTCTGGGGCTCCAAAATACCCTGGCTGTTGTCCACCCTGCAGAGTACCGTCCGAATCTTTGCCGATTCGGACAAGTCCGGCGAGATGCTGGCAATGGTGACCGGAATGGAATGCCGGGAATCCATAGCCCCCACATGCATCTCGCTGGCAAAGACCTTTCTGAGTTCCTTGCCCTGGAACACAAGCTCCGCATTTTGCCCGACCTGGAAGAACTCCGCCGCATCGTCGCTGGTAGACATGGTGAAATAGAGCTGCCGGAAATCTCCCACCAGAGCCAGTGAAGTTCCAGCCTGAACAAAAGCGCCTGGCTGCCGGTACATCAGGATTACTTTGCCGTCTACAGGAGCCGTCACTTGCTGTTGGGCATCCTGAATGAGTATTTGTTTCTTACGTGCCTCCATCTCCTCCACGGATGCCAACGCAGATTCATACTCTGCCGCTGCTGCATCATACTTTTCCTCAGAAGTCGCGTTCTGATTCCGCAAACGCTGATAGCGCTCATAGGTAATCTTCGCATGACGGAGTGCTGCCTGCGCTTTCAGAAGATTGCTTTCTGCTTCCTTGAGACGTATGGGAATGCTCTCGTTGACGATGGTGAAAAGCGGATCGCCTGCATGCACATAGCTGTTCTTCTCCACGAAGCTTTCTGTGATGCGCCCATCGATGAGGGTCACCGCATCCACCATTTCGTTGCTGTACAGATTCAGCGTTTCTAATCGTATCTTAGGATGCAGGACGCGCACAGCGGCCCGCTCCCCTGCCACATGCACGCTTCGTTCCTCCAGGCGACGGGCAATTTGCAGTTCCCCCCGCTCGTTCAAATAGGCGCCATAGGAAATGACTGCGATGGAGAACAGCATCAGCATGGCAAGCCCAATGATGAAATATGTTTTTTTCATGAAAAGAATTCTCCTCCGGCAAACAAACTTGACTTGTTCATACTTCCACGCTAATCAATAATATTCCTGCCGTATTCCCCCATAAACTAATGGATAAAATTTTTTAAAACCTGTAAAGTTTCTGATTCCACTGCATAAAAAGAAGAAAAGCATAAAGGACAGGTGTATGGATATGATAAAGGCATTGAATGATACATCCATAAAAAAGCTGGAGGCACTCTGCAATGACGATGCTTTCCGGTCAAGACTGAAAGCATCTCAGACCATGACGGATGTTCAGGCCGCCTTCCAGGCATATGGGCTGGAGCTGGACGGCAAGGAACTAAAAGAGATGCTGGAATGCCTCACAGATGTGCAACGGCAGGGAGGAGAACTGCCCGATGAGCTGGCAGCCTGTGCTTCCGGCGGAGGTCCCGCCATGTATTTCAAGATGGCCTACAATATCATGGGGGTTTTGAGCGATATCCTTTCCACGGTGGAGAATGCCACCACTACTACCAGCAGCCAGGCTGTTCGCCGCAGCCGAAAACCGGCAGGATAACGATTTACTGGGAAATTTTCCGCAAGCATAGAACAGGAGCGTGACACACCATGTTCAACTTACCACATAGCGTCCGCCGCAGCATCGGCAAGCGACGTCTTACTTATCATATTCTCTCCGTTATTGCCGTAGCGGGGATGTTTTCCCTGCCCGCCCTGACAGCACATGCTCAGAATGATATTGCCAAGGCGGACAATGCCAACGCCGGCACCATCTCAAAAAACGGACAGGTCACGGACATCTTAGCTGACCGGGTGGTGAATAATGTCGCCATCAACAGGTTCAAAAGCTTCCAGCTGGATCAGGGCAATATCGCCAACCTATACTTCGGCACGACAAAATCTGGCGCCTCAGCCAGTACGCTGATGAATTTTGTAGACAGCAAGGTAGACGTGAACGGCACGCTCAACGCCATCCGGAACGGCCGCGTGGATGGCAACCTCTATTTCCTGAGCCCAAGTGGCATTGCCATCGGCGCCAACGGCGTCATCAATGCAGGCAAAGTAGGTCTCATCGTACCTCAGGAATCCACTTACGATACTTTGTTGTCAGATGCTTTTAAGGGGAAAGTGTCGCTAAGCCCCCAGCAGCTTCGCTCGGGAGAAATCCCGCTCAACGAAGACGGCAGTCTCACTGTACAGGGAAAAATCAACACCGTGGACGGCGTCCTCCTGGCAGCTTCCAACATCCATATTGAATCCGGTGCAAAAATCCTCAGCCGGAACACGCTCGACTACTCCTCTCTGGTAAACATAAAAGAAAATGGAACTATCACGGCTGATGCCGGACTGGGCAGCAACCTGGCCTTGTCGCGGAACGAAGCAGGAGATATCGTACTGCTTGCAACCGTGCAGCCCAGGGAAACATTGACCTGGAACAAGGAACGGCGGCTTAAATCCAGTCTGGGATTTGACTATGATCAGTTCCGCTATCCCTCTACGGCTGGCATCAATGTGGCCAATGGTGCCAGCATCACTTCCGGTGGAAATGTTGAACTGACTTCCCAGGCCACGCTGCAGTTCAACTTTGACCAGGCTGCGAATCTGGATGATGCTGCCTGGAGAAATTTGGATCTTACCCACTACTTCCTTCCTGTCACCGGCATGCAGGCCAATGTTTCTCTTGATGGTAAGGTCAGCGGAAAGCAAGTCAGCGTGAACGCCCTCACGAACTATACCTACAAAGACTGGTGGAGCCTTAAGGGAGGCTCTGACGATGACTGGTTATCCCGCCGCGTCACGGCGGTGGACGGCGCACTGCATCGGGCCGGCCTGGCCGCCACCTACATCATGGAGAACACCTCAGCAAATATCGACGTCGGCCAGAATGCCGTCATCGAGGCGCAGGGCACAGGGAACGCCCTCGCTCTTTCCTCAGGCAGTCATGTGACCGCAGAGCTTTTGACCCAGAGCGCCATAAGCCACACGGCCTCTATTGCCTATGAGAAAAACAAGGCCAGCCTGACCGTAGATGGCAGTCTCACGGCTGCGAAGGGCAACATCCTGTTGGGAGCTGATGCCACCTCTAATGTCAAGCTGGTCAGCCGGGTCAAGGATGCCAACACGAACGGCAAGTCCTGGCTAGCTGCCAACGTCCTCATCGGAAACAACGACAGTTTCATGGAGTTCGGGGACACAGCCCGTTTGCTTGCCAACAATGGCAACATCTCCATTAAATCCAACAGTACAAATCAGGTGGATGCCAAGGCCGAACTGGACCTAAAAGGAGGTCTCGGCGGCTTCACGGCAAACTTCGCTTGGGCGGGAAGTTCTGCCCGGGTGAAGGGAGCTGTAGAGGCTGGGGCAAAGGACATCCGTATCCAGGCCGGAAATACTACAACGGGCTACCGCCTTTTGGCAACGAACACCACCAAAGCCGCGGGCAAACAGAAGGACGAAGGCGGCGTGGACGAAACCCTCAAGGATGTCAACAACCTGAAGAACACCTTCCTGGCAAGCAAGGGCGGTATGGTCGAAAAGCTAAAGTTTGGCAGCTTTTCCAGCGAAACGCTGGATTCTCTGGCAAAGTACATCACCACGGATGTCAGCGTGGGTGTGGGCAAATCCATCGCCCAGATTGACCTGTCACGGGAAACAAAGCTCACTGCCGCAGATACCCTCGCCCTGTCGGCCAAAACGGCCAGCTCCGGAACGGAAGTGGGCGCCATCAGCACAAAAAGCGGTCTGGGTGGCGGAGGGGTGAAGTCTGCCCTGTTCCGTCCCACCATCGCCGTGGTGAACCGTGACAGTGATGCGGGCATCGTCATCGAGGGATCAGACGAATCGGACTTTCATGCAACCCTCACAGGCAGCAAGGTCAGCCTCTCCTCATCCATCGACACGTCCAACGGCCGCTTCGATATAGCACGGGCAGAACTGCTGAAGGAGAAGTCTGCCCTTTTATCCCTGCTGGATGGCAAAGGCCTGGCCAAATCCCGCGCTGAGTCTTTCCTCAAGGGACTGGAAGCACTGGACGGCAGTAATGCCGTAGGAAGTCCCACAGAACTCTTGCCTGTCTTCCAAGGCAGCGCAGAGGTGGCCGCACTCCTTCAGTCTGCCTATGGGAAAAATAACAAGCAGGCCAACAGCCTCATCGAAAAACTCAACGCCCTTTCTTCTGCCTCGAAAATCGCCAACTACTATGCGGACAGCTCCAGCTATGTGGACCTCTCAGGAGCGGCATCTTCTGCGGCCAAAGGGGAAAGCACTACCTCCATTGCAGCCGCGGTGAATGTAGGGCTGCGTTCTGACCGCTCCCGCATCCTCATCGGCCAGGATACGGCCATAAAGGCCACTGGCGGCAATATTGACATTGGCTCTAACCTCAACCAGTCAGACATCACCCTGAGCGGGCACATGAGCCATGTGGACCCGAAACGTTCCGCCGTAGACGCAGTGGTCAACATCTCCAAGGTAGATGCAGACAATGTGGTGGCCGTGGCAGAGGGTGCCAGCCTCACCGGCAGTAACATCGCCATAAAGGGCACGAACGATGTAAGTCATATTTATCTGAACGACAGCTCAGGTCTGCAGGTGAACGCAGGCCTGAATGTCATGGGCAACGCCAGCTATGTGGGAGGTGGCAGCAAGGCCCTCGTCTCAGTGGATGACGAGGCGAAACTCTCTGCCACGGATATTGCTGCCGACAAGGGGAATATCTCCATCTTTGCCAAGAACGAGACAGATCTGTTAAACATTGCCGGCGGCCTCTCCTTCGGCTCAGGCACAACCGCCATGGGAGCCTCTGTTGCCGTTTCCAACTATGACGTAAAGACCTTGGCCGCCATCAGTGACAACGACAGCGGGAGCGATTCCCTCCAGACACCACTGCTGCGGGAGCGGGCAGGCTATGCCGACAAACCGGAGAACGTAACCTTTGACGAAAGCGACGGCGCCTCCATCAAGATCATGCAACAGCTGGCCGGCTCCGGCAATCAGGAGGAAGCCCCCGTTATCTTCGGTACTGCCGACCGACAGGATTCCGGCAGCATACAGGGACATTCCCTGAATATCCAGGCGGACACAGATGGCCTTATAAATACCTTGGCCGTAGCCGGAGTTGTTGGCCGGCAATCCGGCCAGTCGAAGGATAAGGATAAGGATAAGGATAAAGATAATCCCCAACAGCCCCAGGACAAAAGCTCCGACAACGCCCCTGAAAAGGAAAAGGACGGCGCCAGCAATGCCTTGCTGCAGGTTCTCAAGAAGAACGCCGGCAGCAAAGTAGGCAACCTGATCGACCAATATCAGGACAGCTTTACCCTGGACAAAAACAGCGTATTAGGACAGACTGTGGACAAGCTGTCCGAGGCCCAGAAGAAAGCCATGGAGGCCAAGCAGAAGCTGGACGCAGTGAAAGAGTCCAGCATCGGCAAACTCATGGAAGGTGGTGCCCCCCAGTCCACCTTTACCGGTGCAGGCAGTGCGGCTCTGAACATCACCAACAATGAGACCACCGCCGTGCTGGAAAAAGCAAATATCATCCTGCGCAAGAACAGCGGAGAACTTCCCTCCCTCTCCCTAAAGTCTCTGGACAATGCGTTCACCGGAGCCTGGAGTGGCGCTGCAGCCATCAGCTTCCGCGGCTTTGACATGAAGGGCAGCAGTTCCTCCAGCTCATCCAAATCTTCCGGCAGCGGCAAGGGGATGGCCGGAGCCATTGCCATGAACTGGCTTGACGGGGCGGTACTGTCCCGCATTGAAGACAGCAATATTTCCCTCAGCGGCGGCACCCTTACCAACCTGGCCCAGAAGAAGGGCGCCCTTGTGGCGGCCGGACTCTCCCTCACGGCCCAGGCCTCCGGTAATTCCGGCGGAAAGAATTATGCCGGGGCAGACTCTGTCTCCGTGAACCTTGGTGCCAATGTGGTAGGCGCAAAACTGGTAAACAGCTCCGCTATTGGACTGGACAGCATCAGGAACCAGGCCTATGATGCGGATACTCAGGTCACTGGCGGCGTGAACGTCTCCGTGGCGGCTGGTGGCAATGGCAGCACCGCAGCCGGGGGGACAGCAGCTTTTGCCAACCTCTCCAATGATGTCCATGCTGCCATCGAAGGCGGGAACTATGCAGCCGGCAGCATGCTGTCCAATACAGCCCGCACATCCGTCACCCAAGTCGGCGGCGCAGTGGGCGTATCCGTAGCGGCTTCCCAGGGAAACAGCTACGGCTTTCAGGGCGTAATGGCCTACAACCGCCTGCGCAACAAAGACACTGCTTCCCTCCTCAATGCCAACGTCAAGACAAAAACGCTGGAGAATATCGCCTCGGATCAGGCCGCCAGCCAGAAAAAATATGATCGTGCCATCGCCAGCACGGGGCTGGATGTGACTGGGGAAAGCTATCTTGCAGAAGTCAGGAAGAATCCCAACGGTGAAGTAAACAATAGCCTCTCCGGCAGCTATGGCAACAAAATCATCACGGCTGCCTTCGGCCTTGCCGCCTCGAACAAGGGCAGTGGCAGCTCTGCTGCGGCCATCAGCGACATCGCCAATGATTTTCAGGCCACCATCAAGGGCGGCAGCTTGAACAGCCCGGCCGAGTCGGCCCTTACGCTTTCCAGCAAGGCAGACTCCAACACGCTGGACGTGAACGCCGCAGCCGGAGCCGCCATCACGGCTGCCGCCAAGGGCTTCGGCACTGCCGGCTCCCTTGCCCTGCAGCTTACAAACAATAAGGTCATTTCCTCTCTGGAAGGCACGAACAAGGACCATCTGCTGCAGGCAAAAAACCTGCGCGGGGCAGACCTGCAGGCAAACTCTGCCGCCAAGGAAATCAACGTGGCTGGACAGGTCAGTGTCGGCGGCAACGCAGCAGCAGGCCTGGCCATGGCCTACAACCAGCTGGACAATACGACGAATGCCCATATCAAAAATGCCAGTCTTGAAATGAAGCAAGAAAACGCCCTGCCGGATAGCATTTCCCTCGCCGCCGCAAACACAGGCAAAGTCTATGCCGTGGGCGCCGGCGTGAGCGTTGCCTTAGGCAAGGCCGCACTGAACGGCACAGCCGCTATGAACCGTGGCGCCAGCTCCGTTAACGCTTCCCTGGAAAACATCAAGGCCACGAATCTCAAGACCGTGAACATCAGCACCAAGGACAAGACGGATAAACTGTCCGTAGCAGGCAGTCTGCAAGGTTCCACCCAGGTCGCCATCGGAGGCGCCTTAGCCTACAACGACATCGGCACCTCTGCGCGCCGTCAGCAGAACGCCGCCTCCATCTTGAATGCCAAACTGGCTTTCCAGCCATCTAACCCCGCCAATTC